>ERZ795056.545-NODE-545-length-47276-cov-6.869274_pt1 | contig 47276 bp, 45 predicted proteins | sample MGYA00375140_ERZ795056 | MGnify/ENA primary metagenome ERZ795056 (study PRJEB30185, sample SAMN05720227) | activated sludge metagenome | isolation source: Anaerobic digester | place: USA | collected 2015-03-09 ...
TATCATTAATAAGTAAAATAAAAAATCTAAGAAATTCTTAGACTTTAATTGGCGGAGAGTAAGGGATTCGAACCCCTGATACCTTTCGGTATAACGGTTTTCAAGACCGCCGCATTCAACCACTCTGCCAACTCTCCAAAAACAATAATATAATTCTATTATATCTTGTATTTTTAGTCAATAATTAGAATATATTAAAATATTCCTATTTTTTGGTATAATAACTATATAATAAATTAAATAGAATAATATGGAAAAGTTTAATCAAGATAAAATTGCAAAATATGGCAATGTTTTGCATAGTTGGTATTTTAAAGAATTTGAAGAATATCATAGAGGTACACTTTGGTATATTATATTTATAGCAGTAATAGTGGTATTAGCAATATATTGTTTTAAGACAAGTAATTTTTTATTTTTAATTATTGTTATAATGTTTGTGATGCTTGAAGTAATGTTTAAATTTAAAAAACCTAATGATGTTTTATTTGCTATATATGAATCTGGGATATTGTATGAAAGTTATTTTTATTTTTGGGATGAAATAAAAGAGTATTATATAATTTATGATGTAGATAGAAATGTTAAAAGATTATATTTTATATTTAAAAAAACCAGGGAGTCAAGCTTATGTATAGACTTAGAAAATCAGAATCCTGTTGTTATAAGGGAAACATTAAATAAATATATAAAAGAAAATTTAGATAGAAAATATGAGCGTTTTGGTGATCAATTATCTAGGATATTAAAATTATAAATGATGACAATTAATTCTGATATAAGAGAAGTAAAGGGAGTTGGAGAAAATATACAAAAAAAATTGGAAAAACTTGGTATAAAAACTATTGAAGATTTTTTGTTTTATTATCCTTTTAGATTTGAGAATTATGGAAACTTAAAAAAGATAAACGAATTAAAGTTAAATGATAGATGTATTTTTTTAGCAAGGGTAGAATTAATAGAATCTAAAAGGAGTATGGTCAAAAGAAAAAATTTTATTAAAGCTATTGTAAAAGATGATACAGGGAAAATAGAAATTATATGGTTTAATAATCCATGGGTGAAAAATTCTATAAAGTCAGGAGAGCTATATTATTTTATTGGTAATGTTAGTATTAATGGAATAAAAAATATAGAAATAATAAATCCAATTTTCAGAAAGTATAATAAGAATTATAAATTAAATAATGAAATTATCTTTCCAATATATAGGACAACTAATGGGCTAAAACAGATAACTTTTAGAAATATTTTTGAGAGAATTATTAATAATAATATTGAAATAAAAGAATATCTGCCAAATAATATATTAAAGAAATACAATTATTTAGATATAAATAGGTCTATTAGATTTATTCATAAACCTCAATCTACAGTGGAGTTAAATAGATCAATAGATAGATTAAAATTTGATGAATTATTTATATATCAGCTTATAAATGAATTAAGAAAAGAAATAAATAAATCAAAGAAGTCTATAAGTATAAAATTTTTTGAGAGTGAGACAAAAGCATTTATAAATTCTTTAGATTTTAAATTGACTAATAAGCAAAGACAAACATCATGGGAAATTTTATTGGACATGAATAAAACGACTCCCATGAATAGATTATTAGAAGGTGATGTTGGTTCTGGCAAAACCATTGTATTTTTAATTGCAACATTAAATGTTATATTAAACAATCTAAGTGTTTGCATAATGGCTCCAACATCAATACTTGCTAACCAACATTATAAGAAAATATGTGAGTTATTTTTAGATAAACCATATTTTAAAAAAGATATAAATATTTGTTTGCTTACAAGTGATAATATTTTATTGAATAATAAGAAAATAAATAAAAAAGAATTATTGAAATTAATTAATGATGGGAAAGTAGATGTATTAATTGGAACGCATGCCCTAATATCAAACAATATAAATATAAAAAATTTAGGTCTTATTGTGGTTGATGAGCAACATAGATTTGGAGTTTCTCAAAGAAAAAGAATAAATGAAAATATAAATAGGGTAAATAATGAAAATTTTTATCCACATTTTTTATCAGTTACAGCTACACCAATTCCAAGAACATTAGCTTTAACGTTTTATGGGGATCTTGATATATCTATATTAGATGAGAAGCCATTATATAGAAAAGATATTATCACAAATATTACAGATGATATAGATATGGTTTACAATTTTATAAAATCTGAGGTAGAAGGAGGGAGCCAAGTTTATGTAATTTGCCCACTGATAGAATGTGAATCTGATAGTGAAGATATCTTTGAATTAGAAATAAAATCTGCTAAAAAAATGTTTGATAATTTTATTACTAATCCAGATTTTAAAATGTTTAAAATAGGGTTATTACATGGGAGGATGAGGGATAAAGAAAAAGAAAAAGTTGAAAATGAGTTTTACTCTGGTAATATTGATATATTAATTTCTACATCAGTTGTTGAAGTAGGAATAGATGTAATAAATGCAAATGGCATAGTAATATTTGGTGCAGAAAAATTTGGTTTGGCACAGCTTTATCAGTTAAGAGGTAGGGTGGGGAGAGGGGATAAGCAATCTTATTGTTTGTTATATATAAATAGTAGTAATGAAACAACTATACATAGATTAAATAATTTAGTAAATACTAAAAGCTCATTTGAATTAGCAGAAATGGATATTAAAGAAAGAGGATTTGGTGAGATATATGGTTTAAAACAATCTGGACATATACCAGAATTAAAAATAGCATCATTTTTTGATTATGAAATAATAAATAGGGCAAAATTAGAAGCAAGAAATATTATTAACAAATTGGATAATTATAAAATGTTAAAAGATAAAGTAGAGCAAAAAGAACTTGATATACATTTTGAATAATTGTTAACATATTGGTAAAATATAATATATTTGATATAATTAAGAAATAATAAAGGTTTTAATTTTATGCTATTTGGTCAATCACAAAAGAGCTTTTTGGGTATAGATATAGGCGTTGCAAGTATAAAATTAGTTGAATTAATAAATGATAATCATATTGCACGTCTTAGAACTTATGGCTATATAGAACATGGTATTGATATTATAAGAAATGATGATGATATTTCTTTTGAAAAAATAGTTGAAGCAATTAAGTTTATAACGAGAAAATCTAAAGCCATGAGTAGCAAAGTCATAGCTTCACTCCCAAGCTATGCTGTTTTTAGTTCTGTAATAAATATTCCAGCAATGAATAAAAAGGATTTAGCGGAAGCAATACATATTGAAGCTAAAAAATTTATACCAATACCATTGAAGGATGTTGTTTTAAATTGGCAGATTTTAGGAAATCCTAAAATACCTGCTGGCCTAATAAAAAAAGAGGAGACTAATAATTATAAAATATTATTGACTGCAGCTCCTAAGACAATAGTTAATAAATATATCAATATTTTTAAAGCCTCAGGCTTAGAGCTTATAACTCTTGATATTGAATCTTTTGCTATGATTAGATCTCTTGTAGGTAATGATCCATCTGTAGTTATGATCTGTAATATTGGAGATAGCATCTCATCAGTTTATGTTGTGAAAGATGGAATTCCAATTATAAGTAGGAGTATAGATTTTGGCGGGAAAAAGATAAGTCAAAATATTGCCAATATTTTAAATATAGATATAAAAAAGGCTGAACAATTTAAAGAAGACCAGGGTTTATCAGGAGATTTAAATAATGGCATATCTAAAATAATTGCAGATAGTCTTCAACCAGTTTTAGATGAAATAAAGTATGCATTAGTAATATTTCAGGGCCAATCAAATGAAATATTAGAAAAGATTATTTTAACTGGAGGAAGTGCGTCTCTATTGAATTTATCAGAATTTATTAGCAATAAATTTAATAAAAGAACTTATCTAGGGAACCCATGGGCAAGGGTTGATTATCCAGAAGAATTATTCCCAGTATTAGAAGAGATAGGTCCCAAATTTTCTGTTGCAATAGGGTTAGCGCAAAGAGAAGCTGAAAAATAAAAAGCTCAAGAAGTTTTTTATAAGGCAATACTTATATATGTAAAAAATAGAGTGAATTTTAATATTAAACTTGAATTTGATCCCATATTTTTAAATTAAGAAGATGGGTGATTTTAAGAAATAAATTTAAATTAATAATGTCAGGAGTTTTAGATTATTTAATACAAAACAAAAGAATCACAGAAAGTGAAGCTAATAGTATTATTATGAGGGCATTAAAGAACAATACTAATGAAGAGGATATTATATTAGACAGAAGAATATTACAAAGTAGTGAGCTTTTAGAAATTAAGAGTAATATTTTTAAACTACCAAGCATTGATTTATCTAATAAAAAAATTAAAAAAGAATATCTGAATATTATACCAAAAGAAATTGCTGAAAATTATAAATGTATAGTATTTAATAAAGAAGGGAATATTTTAAGTGTGGCTATATTAGACCCATTTAACCATAATATAAAAGAAGTGATAGATTTTATTACAAGAAGTAAACAGTATAATATCCAATATTATGTGACGTCAAATCCAAGTATAGTATCAGCTTTAAAACAATATAAATCAATAGATGGGGGGATAGATAGACTTTCTAGAGATAATATAGAAAGATCTATAATAAAAGACGGGGGTAATATTAAGCCATTAATTGATATTAATTCTTCAGTAGCTAATGTTGTTAGCACAATAATACAACATGGCATACAAGAATCTGCATCGGACATACATATAGAGCCCACAAGAGAAAATACAAGAGTTAGATATAGAGTTGACGGAGAATTATATACATCAACTATTATACCAAAATATATGCATAATGCTGTTGTAGCTAGAATTAAATTGATGAGTAATTTAAAAATTGATGAGACAAGAGTTCCACAAGAAGGAATAACTACTCTTAAATTTAATAATAATATATATGACTTCCATATATCAATTATTCCTATATCTGATGGAGAAAAAATAGAGATACATATCTCGGATATTTCCCAGAAAGTTCCAAGTTTAGAAAATCTAGGTATCAGAGCCCATAATTTAAAATTAATAAGGAAAGGATTAATGTTAAAAAGTGGCATGATTATAATATGTGGGCCAATTGGCTCGGGTAAATCTACTACATTATATTCAATGCTATCAACTCTTAATAAAGAGAATGTTAATATCGTAACACTTGAAGACCCAATAGAATATGTTATTGAAGGAGTAAACCAATCGCAAGTAAAACCAGAGATAGGATATACTTTTGCTAGTGGAATAAGATTATTTTTACGTCAAGACCCTGATATTATAATGGTTGGGGAAATAAGAGATGCAGAGACAGCAGAATTATGTATTCACGCAGGTTTAACTGGGCATCTTGTTTTATCAACATTATATGCAGATAATGCTGTTGAAGCTATCCAAAGGTTATTAGACATGGGAGTAGAGCCTTTTCTTTTGTCATCATCTTTGAAGTTAATAATTTCACAAAGGCTAATTAGGAAAATATGTAAACATTGTAAAACTGAAATGATAATGGATGAGAATATAAAACAAGATGCAATAGATAAAATTAGTAAATTAAATAAGAAAGTTCTTAAAGAATATGAGATTAAGCTGAATAAAGATATAGATAAGACGAAGTTTTATTGTGGCAAAGGATGTACATATTGTAATAATGCAGGTTATAAAGGCAGGATAGCAATTTCAGAATCTATTTGGGTTACGGATGAAATAAAAAAAATTATTGAACAAGGTTGCAGGTCATCTAGTATTAAGAAAGAATTGCCAAATCAAGATTTTGTATCTATTGAGCAAGATGGTATTATTAAAGTGTTAAAAGGTGAAGTTTCGTTGTAAGATATTGAAGTTGCAGTATCTAATTGATTAAAAATACATTAGGTTCTCTTGTGTCATTAATAGAACCTGTTATAATAATACAATAGCACTTAGTTATTATTTCAATTTTAAAAGTATGAAACCAAAAACTATAAAATTAATATTTATTACTATTACTTTATCTATCTTGCTATCTATTGTTATATTTTTATTAATAAAATTTTTTCAGGAGAAAAAGAGCAATGAAATGTTATTGGATATATCTGGAATAACAGAAATTCAAAATCAACTAGCATCTTTTCATTTCAAATACGGGAAATATCCACTTGCATCTTCTGATATAATTATAAATAAAAGTGTATTATGCAATAGTGGTTTTCAATATAACAAGAATGATTGTGATGAAATATTTTGGGAGCCAAAAGATTTTAAGATTGATTTTATATATAACAGAAATGAAACTGGAGAAAAATATTCTATTAGATTTGATTTAAAAGATGATAATAAGTATTTAGGTTGTGTTCACGATAAGAAAGAAAAGAAAAAGGGATGTTCTTTTACACTAGATTTGATTGATGGATTAAAGGTCATAAAATGATATAATTGTATCTCCTATTGATTTTATGATATAATGATATAATAAAATAAATTAATTTATATATGACTAATAATAAAAAAGGCTTTACACTAATTGAGCTTTTAGTGGTAATAGCTATAATAGGTATATTATCTACACTATCTATTATGTCTTTAAATAGTGCTAGAAAAAAGAGTAGAGATGAAAAAAGAGTTGAAGATATGAAGCAACTCCAAAGATCCTTAGAGCTATATTTTAATGATAATTCTAAATATCCAGTAGTAACAGCTCCTTTAACTCTAGGTACTGGCGAAGCATTGGTTTTATGTGATGCTGGTTTTGTTGCAAGTGTTGCTGATTGTCCACAAAATAAAGTTTATATGAGTTTAGTTCCTTCTAATCCAACTCCCGGGGGATCAGATTATATATATGCAGTAGATACGCAAGGAATGACTTATTCAATTAGTTATACATTAGAAGAAGCTACGCGTGGCATTTCAGCAGGTCAGCATACAATGACTCCAGAATCAATAAACTAATAAAATAGAGCTAATAATAGAGCTAATAATAGAGCTCTATTTTTAGTATTGTTTTTTTTATTATTTATGGTATATTTATATTATGAGGCCTAAAAGGTCTTTTTAAGATAGAGTAAAAAATAACTATGGAAAATAAACAAAATAAGTTAGTAAAATATTTTAAAGATTCTTATAAAGAATTAAAAAAAGTAAAATGGCCAACAAAGAGTGAGACTGTAAACAATACAATATTAGTTATAGGAATATGTGCTTTTATGGGTATATTCTTAGGGCTAATAGATTTAGGGCTAACTGAGCTTGTATATAAACTTTTAAATATAGCTTAATAATTTATTTTTAAATATTTAAAAATATGGCGAAACAAAAGGGAGAAGGAAGGCTTTGGTATGTAGTTCATACATATTCAGGCTATGAAGAAACTGTTAAAAAAAATTTAGAACAAAGAATAGAATCAATGGATATGGAGGATAAGATTTTTAATGTTTTAATACCTACAGAAAAGAAAATAAAAATTAAAAATGGCAAGAGGCATGTTGTTGTAGAAAAAATATTCCCAGGATATGTTTTTGTTGAAATGGAGCTTAGCGATGAATCTTGGTATGTTGTTAGAAATACTCCAAATGTTACTGGATTTATAGGTTCTGGAACAACTCCAACTCCTGTCTCTCCAGAAGAAATGGAAATGTTGAAGAAAAAAATGGGTATGGATGTTCCAAAATATAATGTTAATTTTGAAATAGGTGATTTAGTAAAAATCACAGATGGTCCGTTTAAAGATTTTGAGGGTAATATTGATTCTATAGATTCAGAAAAAGGAAAAGTTAAAGTTTTGGTATCTGTGTTTGGTAGAGAGACTCCAGTCGAACTTGATTTATTGCAGATTAAAAAGGCTGTTTAACTTGATTTTTTATTTATAATTTTCTACAATATATTATATTAATTTAATTAATGCTTCTCGTTTTATAATTATTTTTTTAATTATAGGATGTTAATTAATAAGTAATTAGTAATTTATTTATTATGTCAAAAATTATAAAATTACAGATTCCTGCAGGTAAAGCGAACCCTGCACCTCTAGTCGGACCAGCACTAGGACAAGCAGGCTTAAATATACAAGAATTTTGTACAAAATTTAATACTGCTACACAGGATAAAGAAGGAAATATACCAGTGGAAATTATAATTAATGATGATAAAAGTTATGAAATAATTTATCATACCCCACCAGCAGGAGATCTATTAAAAAAAGCTGCAAATATAACAAAGGGATCAGGTGACTCATTGCATACAAAAGTTGGTAAAGTGACAAGAGCTCAGTTGAGAGAAATAGCTAAAATAAAATTACCTGATTTAAATACAGATGATATAGAAAAAGGGGCTAAAATAATAGAAGGCACAGCAAAGCAAATGGGGATTGAAATAATAGACTAAAAATATACCTCAAAATGGGAGGGAGATTAATAATAATCGGAAAATATGCAAAAAAAAATAACTATACAAGAAAAATCTAAGAGATCTTCAAGATATATAGAATCATCAAAATTAATTGAAAAAAATAAAGTATATAGTATAGAAGAAGCTATAGAATTAGCAAAGCAAACTGCTAATATCAAATTTATTCCTTCAATTGAAGTTCATATAAAACTCGGTATAGATTTAAATAAAACAGATCAGCAGGTAAAGGGTACTGTTATATTGCCATATGGCACTGGTAAGCAAAAAAGAATTGCTGTTTTTGCTGAGGGAGAAAAACAAGATGAATCTAAAAAGGCAGGTGCTGATATTGTTGGGGGTGAGGAACTGATAGAGGAATTAATTAAGAATCCAGATATTAATTTTGATGTTGTTATTACGACGCCGATAATGATGCCAAAACTAGCTAAATTATCAAAAATATTAGGTCCGAAAGGATTAATGCCAAATCCTAAAACTGGTACAGTGACTATGGATATTAAAAAGGCTGTTGAAGAACAAAAAGCAGGTAAAATCGTATTTCGCAATGACAAAACTGGTAATATTCATCAGATTATAGGAAGAACAGATTTTGATTCAAATAAGTTAATCGAAAATTATAAAGCTTTAATAAATGCGGTGAAAGCTGCTAAGCCAGAAACAGTAAAGAGGTCATTTATAAAAAATATATCTATAAATAGCACTATGGGGCCAGGTATTAAAGTTGCTTTTTAATGATATAAAAATAATATATATTGAAAGTGATAAATAAGGCGTAATTTTTTACGCCTTTTATTATTGACAAAATATAAAAAATATGCTATATATAATAAGCTTATTGACAATAAAAAATTGATATGTTAATTTGAAGCATTAAAAAATAAAAAAGGATAGAATTGTTAAATTGTTTGGATTAAGCATATTGAGGTATTTTTTGATCTCTAAAAATGTCATTGGTTTCAAAACCTTTTTCCATTGATGTTTTATGCTTCATATAATGCTTATCCAAACAATTTAATAATTCTATCTCCATCCTTGTAAATAAGGATTTTTTTATTTACAATAAATAGATATGAATAATCAAAACAAGACAGTATTAGTTGAAATGTCTGGCGGTGTAGATTCCTCCATGTCTTTTATAATTCTTAAAGAATTAGGATATAATGTTATAGGTATATCATTTAAATATCCTGTATGGGAGAGCAAGAAGAACTTATTAAGAGAAAATTCGTGCTGTACATTAGAATCTTTTAAAATAGCAGAATATATATGTAGCAGATATGGTTCTGATTATTATATTATAGACCAACAGGAAGAGTTTAAAAAAGAAATAATAGAATATTTTGATAATGAATTAAAAAATGGTAGGACAGGTAACCCATGCGTAAAATGTAATCAAAAATTAAAATTTGGCTTAGCTTTTAAATTATTAGATAAGTTTAATGCAGACTATCTTGCAACCGGTCATTATGTTAAAAATATCTTTAATACAGATACTAAAGAGTATGAGTTATATACTCCAAAAGATAAGTCTAAAGATCAAACATATTTTTTACATATCTTAAATCAAGATAAATTATCTAAGACCTTGTTTCCATTATCAGAATATAGAAAAGAAGAGATATATAATATGGCATATTCTAAATCTTTAAAGATATATGAAAACATAAAAGAGAGTTATGATTTCTGCTTTGTTGCTGGTTCATCTAAGGATGATTATATTAAAGAGAAATTAGGCACAAAAAAGGGTGATATTATAAATTTACAAGGTAAAAAAGTTGGCGAGCATGAAGGATTATATTTTTATACATTAGGGCAAAGAAAGGGTATAGGTTTTTTTAATTCAAAACCATATTATGTATGTGGGTTTGATTTTCAAAATAATAAATTAATAATTTGTTCTGAAGAAGAAAAAGATGTTTTATATAAAGATGAGATTATTATTGATGAAGTAAATATTATGAATCCAAGTATAGAAGAAAAAATAAAAAACAAAGAGATTACTGAAGTTTTGGCTAAAAATAGATACCAGCAGAAGTTTGAAGAAGCTAGTATTGAATTTTTAGAAGATAAAAAATATAAAATAAAATATAAAAATAAACAATTAGCTCCAACATTAGGTCAATTTTGCGTATTTTATAATAAAACAGATAATGAGGAAAAAATGTGTTATGGAGGCGGAGTTATAATTAAAGCTTAAAATATGACTTATTATATTATTACATTTGGCTGCCAAATGAATTTATCAGATTCTGAGAAAATTAAAGCTATATTAGATAGTAATGGTTTTATAGAAACAAAAGATAGGGATATGTCTGATATTATTGTTATAAATACTTGTTCAGTAAGAGAATCAGCAGAAAATAGAGTATTTGGATTAGTAGAGAATCTATCTAATTTAAAACAGAAAAATAATAAACCATTTATAGTTGTAACCGGTTGTATGCCAGGTAGAGACACAAACAATGAGATAAGAAAAAAATTTAAAAATAAAATTGATTTGTTTATAAAAATAAATGATATAGAAAAACTGCCAATATTTATTTATGAATATTTTGGAGGTAAACATACAGAAGAAAATATAAATCTATATAGAACAGATATTCAAGATGATCTTAGAAATATAGACTATATAAATATAAAATCAGAAAATAAATCAAAATTTGAAGCTTTTATACCAATTATAACAGGGTGCAATAATTTTTGTAGTTATTGTGTTGTCCCATTTACTAGAGGTAGAGAAGTATCAAGAGACCCTTTTAGTATAATAAAAGAGGTTAAAGAACTAAAAAATAAAGGGTATAAGCAGATAACTCTTTTAGGCCAAAATGTAAATTCATATAACCCAGATAATTTAAAATATGTAAGTAAAGACAACCCATATAAACATAAATTTGCACAGTTACTTTGGGAAATTAATAAAATTGGCATTGATAGAATATATTTTACTTCATCTCACCCAAAAGATATTGATGATGAAGTTATAGATGCTTTAAATTTGGAACATATGGGGAATTATTTACATCTAGCAGTTCAATCTGGTGATAATAATATTTTAAAATTAATGAATAGACATTATACAAAAGAAGAATATTTGGATAAAATATCAAAGATTAGAAAAATAAAACCAGATATAGCAATAGGAACAGATATTATAGTTGGCTTTCCAGGAGAAACAGGAGAAGCATTTAATGAGACAATTGATTTATATAAAAAAGCAGATTTTGATATTGCATATATTTCTATTTATTCAGATAGATCAGGTACTGCTTCTATTAAAATGAATAATAAAATTAGATTTGATATTAAAAAGGAGAGGTGGAATACTTTGCATGATCTTATGGAGGAAATTGTTCTAAAGAAAAATCAAAAATATATTAATAATATGGTCAAAGTTTTAGTTGAAGAATATGATAATAAAAAGAGGATGTATATAGGGCATTCTTCTGAACAAAAAGTAGTGAAGTTTAAATCAGATAGCAATGATTTAATAGGTAAGATTGTAGATATTAAGATATATAAAGTAGAAGAATGGAATTTATATGGTATGGAGGTTTAGTATATATTTAAATCTACTATAAATACTATTAATATATACAAGAATCCAACAGCACTCTTAATTATTAGTTTGTTCCCTTTTTCTACTTCTTTTAAATTTCCATTAGCCAAATCTTTTGTTGTATAACCTTGCATAAACCATATTATAGTTAACACTAGTACCACAAAGGCTGATATATTAAGAATCATTAATATAGGAGAATTAAATTCAATAGAAACAAAATTACTAACATCATCCTGATATTCTTTTACTCTTTTTAAAGCATTACTATTCTTTGGAAATAATGTTAATAGTAGTCCTGTTAATAAAATATATATATTTTTCATATATATATTTTATCATAGCAGATATTAAAAGTGAATTTTTAATTGAAAAATAGTAACAATAATGGTATTATTTAATTAAAATTATTTATTAAAAAACTTATGGTAAATCAAACAAATTTAATAGATGAAAAAAATATCAGGTTAGAAAAACTTAATAGGATAAAAGAGATAGGCATTAATCCATATCCAGAAAATTATTTAGATAGAATAAAAACATCTGAAGCTATAGCTATTGCCAATAATATTAATTTAAGAGACTCAGAAGATATTAAAAAAGAATTTAAGAATTGTATTAAATTAGCTGGACGTTTAATGGCTTTTAGGAGTCACGGAAAGCTTTCTTTTGGGCAAATACAGGATTTAGATGGTAGAATGCAAGTAGCTTTTGTTAAAGGTATAAGCAAAGTGAAAGATCTAAAGGAGAATGATGAAATAGATTCATATAAATTTATAGAGAAAATATTAGATATTGGTGATTATATAGGTGTAGAAGGCGAATTATTTAAAACTCATCATGGCGAAGTTACTTTATTTGTTAAAGAGCTTACATTCTTAGGAAAATGTTTAAATCCTATGCCAGAAAAATTCCATGGCATTACCGATGAAGAGGTTATTTTAAGGCAAAGATATTTAGAGACCTTAACAGAAAAGGAAGCACGTGACAGATTTATACTAAGATCAAATATAATAAAAAATATAAGAGAATTTATGTGGTCTAATGATTTTTTAGAGTTTGAAACTCCAATTTTAGAGACAAAAGCGACTGGAGCTGCTGCTAAACCATATTTTACACATAATAATGCTCTAGATATAGATTTAGTATTGAGGATTTCACAAGAATTGCCATTAAAGAAAATAATAATAGGTGGATTTGAGAGAATTTTTGAGATAGGAAAAGCCTTCAGAAATGAAGGCATAGATCCATCACATCTTCCTGAACACACACATTTTGAATGGTATGTAGCTTATTGGAGCTATAAAGAGAATATGGATTTTGTTGAGAAATTAATCAGGAATATATTTGAAAAATTAGAGATTAGTCCAATAATCCCAGTGAAAGATAAAGATGGAAATATAGCGGATATTGATTTTAGTAAAAATTGGGAGAGACTAGATTTTATAGAGCTCTTAAAAAGAGATATTGGGATAGATATATCCAAAACTAAAACAAAGGAAGAACTTCTACTCTTGATTAAAAAAAATAAAATAGAAATGGATGGTACTGCTAATATGAGTTATGCAACTCTAATTGATTATTTATATAAAAAGATGTCAAGACCAAAAATAAAAGGACCTACTTTTTTATATAATTATCCTAAAATTTTACAGCCTCTGGCCAGGGTTAATGATAAAGATAAAAATATGGTAGATCAATTTCAATTAGTTATTAATGGATGGGAGATAGCAAAAGGCTATTCAGAATTAGTAGATCCAGTAGATCAAAAGCAGAGATTTATTGAGCAGGAGAAAGCTATTAAAAATGGAGACGAAGAAGCTATGCAGGGAGATGATGATTATATACAAGCTATGGAATATGGTATGCCACCAATATCAGGAGTTGGTTTAGGTATAGATAGATTAATTACAATGATTTGTAAAAAAGATAATTTACGTGATTGTGTCTTTTTCCCGTTAATGAAACCAAAGACTAAAGATGAAAACTTTTAAAGATAAAGTTTTAAATATTGTTAGTAATATTCCGAAAGGAAAGACTATTACCTATAAAGAAGTAGCTATTTTAGCTGGGTCTCCTAAAGCTTATAGGGCTGTTGGAAATATAATGAGTAAAAATTTTGATCCAAATATTCCATGTCATAGGGTTATAAGATCTGATGGTAAGGTTGGTAAATATAATAGAGGAGATAAGAGGAAAGAAGAGATTTTAATAAGAGAGGGAGCCATAATTGCAAAAAATTAAAAGTTATTATAGGATGTTTTATTATTAAATATCCAATATGTATAAGAATAATATTATAACAGTTGTTATACCTGCCTATAATGAAGAAGAGGGTTTGAGGGCTACTAAACTATTATTACCAGATTTTATAGATAACATTGTTGTTATTAATAATAATTCTACTGATGACACATTTAATGTTGCTAAGGGGATAGGAGCTATAGTTATAAATGAAAATAATAAAGGATATGGCGCTGCATATAAAGCAGGTTTCAAAAATATTCCTCAAAATACTGATTTTATAGTAACATGTGATGCAGATGGAACATACCCCATGGATGATTTAGATAAAATTTTGGATCTATTAATCTATGATAACTTTGATTTTATAATTTGTTCTAGATTTCCATTAAGGGACGAAAATTCAATGTATTGGCTAAATAAATTTGGGAATTATTGTCTGACTTTCATATTTAATTTGCTTACAGGAGTGCATATTAAAGATTCACAAACAGGTATGTGGGTATTTAGAAAAAATATATTAGATAAAATAAAATTAAGATCTGATGGGATGCCATTGTCTGAAGAAATAAAAATGGAAGTAGTATTAAACAAAGATATCAAATGGAGAGAATATAATATAGGATATTATGAAAGAACAGGAAAGACAAAGCTAAAAGCATTTAAAGATGGATGGATAAATCTAAAATACCTTTTTTTAAAGAGATTAAGAATATGGTATAGAAAAATAAAAAATAAAAAAGCTCAAGAATGATTTTCTTGAGCCTATTTATTTAAATAGATATAGAGCTATTTTTCCTTTTTCCCCTTTCTTTTTCCATTATATTTTTAACTGGCCATTTTCTTAGGCCAGGATCGTATTTTGTCATACAGATTAAAACAAATTCTTTTATAGCTCTTTTAAATGATAAACAAATTTTACAATAATCATTGTTTGCTGAAAATTCTGAATATGAAATATGATTATATCCAAGATTCTTAAATAAAATTTTAGTTCTTATATAGTGGAGATAATCTGAACAAATGACAATATGATCATTTTTATGGATTCCAGTTTTTTTGAATATTTTATTCATAAATTCAACATTTTGATATGTATCTAAGGATCTGCATTCAGCTATGATCCTTTTAGGTTTGACATAAATATCCCCCCATTCTTTATCTTCAATAAAATCTATAAGCTCATATATCTTTTTTATATATTTTTTCATCAATCTTGCTATTGGCTGTGTCTGTATTTTTTTATTGTTGAAAATCCCTCCACATGTAACAATATATTGCGCTCTATATTTATTACATGTCATTATCGCTGATATGCAGTTCTTCCTAGTATCAGCATCAATTTTATTTATAGGTAATACTCCACGCGACATAACAACAACAATAGTGTTCACAATAATCCTCCTATATCTTAATTTATTATATTTATAGCACAAAAATATATAATTTGCAAGTATAATATTATAAAAATACTTGCATTGATATTACTTAATGATATTATAAATATATAATGTAATAATTTTTTATAATGAAAACATCAATAATAGTTGTCACATATAATTTTAAGAAATGGATTAACGATTTTTTTAATAATATAGTTCCTATTTTAAATACAAGAGAGGATATAGAATTATTAATTATAGAGAATAAATCAATTGATGGAACTGATACAATTCTTAGTACATTGCTTTTAGATAGCCAAGAGAATATGGTAGAAAGAAATAAATGGTTAGATACAAAATTAAAAAATACTAAGATATATTTTGCAAGTGAAAATAAATATTTTGCAGGTGGAAATAATATAGGTATACATTATGCTATCCAGAATAATAGCCAGTATGTATTTTTATTAAATCAAGATGCATTTTTTAATGACATAAATGCTTTGTCTGTTCTTGAAAATTTTATGGATGGACATTTAGAATGTGCTAGTTGTCAGCCTATTATAAAAGTAAAATCTACTGGTAAAATTAACTCGGCAGGAGTTTGTCTAAATTATCTTCATATTGGGTTTTGTAGAGATTTCAATAAAGATTATGTAAAAGAAAATTATAAAACCGGTGAGAATATCAATTATGCAATGGGAGCAGCAGCAATGTTCAGAGTCTCTGTTTTAAAAGAAACAGGTTTATTCCCAGAAGAATATCAGATGTATCATGAAGATAGTTTTTTACAGCTCAGGATGAAATATCTAGGCTATAGTATTAATCTTATAAATGAGTGTTTAATAGATCATGATTATTCTTTCAGCCCTAATTCTGGTAAATATAAATATTATTTTACTGAGAGAAATAGGATATGGAATTTTATATGTTTTTACAAAGTCCCAACCATGATATTTATATTTCCTATGTTTATTATAATGGAACTTGGTATGATTTTTTATTCAATAATCACAGGTTGGTTTAAATTAAAAATAAAATCATATATAGATGTAATAAAAGGGTTAAAAGATATACTAAAATATAGAAAAACTATACAAAAAACAAGGAAAATATCTGATAGAGATTTACTACTAGAGATGGTTGATAGAGTGCAATTTGATAGCATTAAAAATCCATTGTTAGATTTAGTTGCTAACAATATATTATGGATTTACTATAGATTTTTATTATTAATAATTTGGTGGTAATTATGAAGATAGCTATAATTTCAGCAGTTTTGCCATATCATGGTGGGATGGGAAGAGTATTAGATGCAGAAGCTAATGAATTGTATAAAAATAATATTGATTTTACAGTTTTTGTGCCTGATTATGGTAAAAAAATTGATGTTCCATATCATGTAGAATATTTAAAACCTTTTATACAGATTGGTTTTGGAGCTATCTGCCTTGATTTATTAAAAAAAATAAAACAGGGTAATTTTGATTATATATATATTCATTATCCAGCATATGGTCTTGCTGAACAGTTTTTATTTTTCAATAAACAAAATGTAAAATTGTTTATAAGATATCACATGGATACAATAGGAGATACTAAATTTAAAAAAATATTTTTTAAGTTGCATAGTAGACTGATTTTACCCTTATTATTAAAAAAATCAGATAAAATATTATTTAGCACATTAGATTATGGTAAATGTTCATATGCTAAAGATTTTATATATAAATCAGAGGAGGTCCCGTTTGGTATAGATAAAAGTAAATTCTATTTTGATAATAATATACAAAAAGAAAATCAAATATTATTTGTTGCAAAGTTAGATAGGCAGCACTATTTTAAAGGTCTGGATAATTTGCTTAAAGCTTTTTCTCAAATTAATTCTAAAAATATAATATTAAAAATAATTGGTAGTGGTGATATGGAAGGATATTATAAAGAAAAAGCAAAAGAATTAAATATATCTGATAAGGTTATATTTTTAGGGTATTGTAGTGATGAGAAGATGAGAGATGAATATCAAAAATCAATTGTTACAATATTGCCATCAATTGATAAATCAGAAGCTTTTGGGTTGACATTAATTGAGTCAATGGCGTGTGGGACTCCAGTTATAGCATCAAATTTACCTGGAGTAAGAACAATAGTAGATGATGAAAGATTTATTTGTAAAGCAGGGGACATAATGTCTTTAGAACAATGTATAGAAAAAATGATAAATCTATATATCAATAATAGAGAAGAATATAATAGTATTAGAAATAAATATTTAGAAGATATACAAACTAAATATAACTGGGATAATATACTAAAAATATTTAGATATTAGAAAATTACTTCAAATACTTTAGTGCCATTTAGCAAATAGGCTTTATTATTTTTTGTGTCAATTATAAAATCTTGTAGGTTATCAAATTCTGTTGACTTATATTGTGCCACTAGGCTTACATTATTTTTATTAAATATTAGGAGTCTATTTTGAGATTTATCTAAAATATATATTTTATCTATATTTTCATCAGTATATATTTTATCTATATGATCTAATTTTGGATTTATAGTATCTAAATTAAATGTTTTTTCATAGCCTTTTAAATATTTTTTTATAATTCCACCAGAGTTTGCTAAATATATATATCCATCTATAGAAATAGAAGAATAAGTATTAAAGTCGAATTGATCTTTTAACCAAGATACTGGAGTCCCATATTTATTATTTGTTTTTCTTATACTCAATACTTTACCATTTGTTTTATCAACTAGATATATATTTGAATCATAAGAAGATATATCGTCTATATTATAATTTTTTAGCTTGTCTCCCATGTCTATATTTATTATTTTTGTTCCGTCAAATACATATAATTTTTTATTTGAATCAACTATTAATATATTATTATTTTCAGTAGTTACGTTATTACAAGCTAATATTGTGCCAATATCTGATTGTATATTAAGTTTTTCTATTCCATCTTTTGAAAAAGAATAAATAGATTTATTCTGATAATCAAAAGCAAATAATTTATCATTTAATTTTAAAATTTTATTAATATTTACTTGACCCTGATCTTGGATACTAGAAAAGTCATTTAATAGAGTAGGATTAGTTATATCTGTTATTTTAAATACTTTATTTAATATGTTTTTATTTTCTACAAGTAGCTGATTCTGGGTATCTTTCCTAGTTTTTGAGTCAGTTTTTAATTGATTTATTAAATAATCAGCTTCAGATATTAAATCCTGAGCTTTAGAAACATTGTTATATATTATTGCAGATGAAGCTTCATTCTGTAATGATTTTATTGCTTCAATACTAGCTTGATATTCATTAGCCTCTGCCTTTGTAGCTTTATTTATTTGATATATTCTTAATATAAATATTAAGACAATAACTAATATAATTAATGAAATAAGTAAAACTCTTTTGCTAGGTTCTAGATCTTTAAACCAGTTTTTTGATTTATTTATTTTTTTATTTATTTTTATATCTATTGGCTCTTGCTTTATATCTTCTTTTACAATTTTAGCTTTTTTTATTGTAGTATTTGGGAGATTTTTTATAAGATTAGTAAGCTTTTTAGCACCAATTTTAGAATTAACTTTTATAAAATTACCTAATTTTGTAAAACCAATTTTTAAACTATGCTTAATTTTTATTCCTACTTCATTTAGATTTTCATTATTTGATAAATTGGTAATATGATTATTTATTTTATTTTTAAATCTATTAAAAGCATCTGTTCCTTTATTTAGAGCAGGGGAGATATTATTTGTTATTTCTTCTTTATCTACAATTTGTAATGTTGTTTTTTCTATTTGTGTTTCTATTTTTTCTAATATTACATTTGGTTTTTCTTCTATAGAAGGCTGAGTATATTGTTCCTCTGCTTTTATAGTTTTATTTTGACCAATTATAACTATGCCAACACCATCAGAAATTTCGCCTTTTGCATCTAAACTTTTTTCTATAAATTCAATTGTATTTTCTATATTAGAGTTTTGTAAATGGTTTGCTATTTTATCTATAGAAACATAGTTGAACAATGATTTTGTTCCAAATAATAGAATGTTATTCTTATATATTTTACCAATAACAATATCAGAGAAAATTCTATCACCATTATTATTTTTATTTTCTTCTCCAATATTAATAATTTTACCTTTATTTATTAAAAGAACATCAGTAGCACCATATTGAGTGAAATATATATCATTATCTTTAACTATAATTATTATTGATGAAAAAGAGCTAGCAAAATTTTTTATTTTTTCTATTTTTTCTATATCTTCTATTTTGTTATTAAAATCTATTAATGTACTTTCAATCGCAAATTCTATATTTGCATTTAGATTAGCATAGTAGTTACTTCTTATATTTTCATTTATGATATTAACTAAATTTTTTGTTTGAATTTTAGAATCCAATTTGGAAATTATAATTAATCTCCCGAGAGTTCTTCTCTGAACTGGCGATGGGGAAGAGATTAAAATATCAACATAAGAATTATTTCTTAGTATTGAGTTAAAATAACTTTTAATCTCTACTTCAAAATTTTCGCTCATAGGTTTTAAATATAAAAATAAAAGTATTGTTTATAAAATATGTTATCATATTATAATATTATATAGAAGTGCATAATTTATATTTTATTTAATATTAGCTATAAAATAATTTCTTGATTATTGATCAAAAATATTATACACTTATGTTAAAAGAAGGTTAAGCAAGATAATCAAAACAAAATGTTAAATAACCTTTTTAGCTCAAATACACGTATCAAATTATTGAAGATTTTTCTATTTAATCCAGAGAAAAAATTTTTTGTTCGGGAGTTAACAAGAATGTCAAATGAGCATTTAAATTCTGTTCGTAGAGAATTGGCTAATTTAGAGAAGATTGGTTTAATAAAATGTGTAAATGGAGAAGATGATGAAAATAAAAAGATGGTTAGTGGGGATTTTAGTGAATTAAAGATAAAGAATACAAAAAGGCAAAAGATACAAAAAAAATATTATCAAGTTAATGAAAACTTTATCTTGTATAAGGAGCTAAGGGCTTTATTCTTAAAAGCGGAAATAATCTCAGAAGATGAGATTAAAAACATGGTTAATAAGCTTACGGGTGTTGAGTATTTTATATTAACAGGGGTGTTTACAAATTCTTCATCACCAACAGATATATTAGCTGTTGGGACGTTTAATCAAGATAAATTAATAGATATAATTAAGGATTTAGAGAAAACAATTAATAAAGAGCTTAATTATACAGTGATGGATAAAGAAGAATTTTTGCATAGGTTAGATTTGGTCGATAAGTTTTTATATACAATATTAGAATGTGATAAAATAATTATTAAAGATAATGTTTCTAAAGATTTAAATCCTTATTTATCTGAGAATCTTGTTACAAGGCAATAATATTATGAGTTTTATTAGTAAAAAAATAAAAATTACCTATTCTTTTGATACCCAATTTGAAAAAGCTAGTGTAAATTTATTAAAAAAATTATCAAAATATGGCAAAACATATTTTGTTGGTGGATATCCAAGAGATATTTTAATTGAGCAAATTTTACAAGAAAAATATACTAAAAAAGATATAGATTTATGTATAAACTTATCAGCAGATGAGCTTAAAGAGTCATTAAAGTTATTAAATCTAAATTTTAAAGTACTCAATGATGCTTTAGGTGTATATTTAGTCAGCTACAATGATTTTAATTTTGAAGTTGCTTGTTTAAGAAAGGATATAGATATAGGGAATGGTAGGAAGCCTAAAAAAATAGTATTTACTAAATCTATTAAAGTAGATTCTAGAAGAAGAGATTTTACAATTAATGCTCTATATTTTGATCCAGTTAATATGATTATTTATGACTTTTATAACGCTCAGCAAGATATAAAAACAAGAACATTAAGATTTATAGGTAATCCATCAAAAAGGATTCAAGAAGATTATATAAGAATTTTAAGGTTTATAAAATTCAAAAATAAATATAATTTTAATTATATTAATAAGCAATATGAATTATTAAAAAAATATGTAAATAAAATTAGTAGTATAAACCAAGATAAAGTTAGAGAAGAGTTAGAAGATATTTTTTGTTTGGATTATATTAATAAGAATTTAGAAGAGCTAAGAAAGTTAAGAATATTAGATAATGTTTTACCAGAAATAAAGAAACTAGAAGAGCTTAAAGTAAAAAATATAGATATATTTAAAGAAATAATTTCAGAAGAAAGTTTTTTAGAGTCTAAGGTTCTTTTTTATATATTAAGTAAATATTTAAATATTGATTTTGGTAATAAATATAATGAAGATAATATAAAACAATATATATTAGATACATTTGGTGTAAATATTATTTGGTGTATTATGTTCCACGATTTAGGTAAGCCTTTATGTAATTATGATATAGATGTTAATTTTGAAAAGCATGGACAACAATCATTATCTATTGTAAATGATATAATGAAAAGGATGGTATTTAGTAAAAAAGCAAAAGAAGAAATATCATATATAATATTAAATCATGAGGAAATAAAATCATTGGATAAAATGAGTTTAGAAGAGCAAAGGCGGTTTGTTCTAAATAAGTATTTTTTAGAGACTTTAATAATATATATTGCTGAGATATTTAAATTAGATGACAATAATATAGTTAAAGAAGATTTAATAGCATATAAAATGCAGCCTGTTTTAGGCGTAATATCTTCATATATTAATATTAATACTGAGTTTGATAAAATATTTAGTTTTTTAGATGATAATATGTTAGATAGATTTAATATTGATAAAGGATCAAGTTATTATTTGAAGATTTCAGATGAAATAAGAGAGTTGTTTGTAGAGAATAAATTAAAAACAAAAGCTGGTTTAATAAAATTTTTAGAGAGAAAGACAGGTATTGTTTATAAATAGTTTTACTTTTTTATTTTTTTAGCTTAGAATGAAAAAATTAAAAAGTAACATAATAAAAATGAACGTAAAGAGAGTAGTAATAAGTAACCCGACATCTATAAATCAAGACATTTTAAATAATACAGATTTTAATATTAAAAAAGTCTTGTATAAAGAATTTCAAAAAGGCTATGAGTCAGATTTTATGTGTTATAAAGAACAAAGGCTAATTATATATTTTTTAAATGGAGAAGCAGAAATTATATTAGAAAATCAAACTTTTAATATAAATGGCAATAATAGAATTGCTTTATTATTAGATAAAAAGACGGGATTCAAATTCAAAATAATAAGCGAAACTGCTACTGTTCTTTTTTACTATGAAAATGAAGACACTAACTTTGATCTTGTTACATTACCAAAAGAAAGTATGAATATTATAAATAATAGTAAAAGTATATTAGTTTGTGGAGGGGCAGGTTTTATAGGTTCTAATTTTATAAACTATATTTTAAATCAGCACGAAAATTATAATATTATAAATTATGATAAGCTAACTTATGCTGCTAATTTAGATAATTTGAAAGATGTTCAAGCTAATAAAAATTATAAATTTATAAAAGGGGATATTTGTGATTATGATTTATTAGATCAAGTAATAAAAAATCATCAGATAGATTATATTGTTAATTTTGCTGCCGAGACACATGTTGATAGATCAATATATGGGTTTGCAAAAGATTTTGTTATATCTAATGTTTTAGGAGTTCAAACTTTATTAGAAGTAGTAAAAAATAATAAAGACATTAAAAAATTCATTCAAATATCAACAGATGAAGTTTATGGTGCATTAGAACTTGAAGATAATAATAAATTTACAGAAGATACAAAATTTGCTCCAAATTCACCATATTCAGCAACTAAAGCATCAGCAGATCTATTATGTAGAGCATATTTTAAAACATATAATATTGCAGTTATTGTAACACATTGTTCTAATAACTATGGTCCATATCAATTTCCAGAAAAGTTAATACCATTTTTTACATTAAAATTATTAAATAATGAAAAAGTTCCAGTTTATGGTGATGGACTAAATATTAGGGATTGGATTCATGTTATAGATCATGCTAGAGCTATAGATTTATTATTGGATAAAGGAGAAAATGGTGAAACATATAATATAGGGGCAAATAACGAAATCAGTAATATAGACTTAATAAAAATGATGCTTAAAATTATGGGTAAAGATGAAAGCTATATTGAATATGTGAAAGATAGGCCGGGCCATGATAGGAAATATGCAATAGATGCAACTAAAATTTCAAAATTAGGCTGGACTCCTATATATACAAAAGAAAATTTTGAGCAAGGTTTAAAAGAAACTGTAGAATGGTATTTAACAAACAAAGATTGGGTTCAAGATATATTAGATAGAAAATCTGACGAATTAAACAAATGTGTAAAATAAATGATTTTATTTATCAATACAAATTTAAAAGATAACATCTATTTCTTGCTTTCTGAAAAAATAGGAGAGAAAACTTTATATAAAGAGTATGATTGTAATTTTACAGATTCTCAAAATATATTATCTTATTTAGATAATTTTATAACATTGTCTAAATATAATAAACAAGATTTTTTTAATAATATTGACTGTATTGTTATAGATTGTGGGCCTGGTATGAATATGAATTTTAGAATAGGCATTGTAGTAGTAAATACAATTGCATATATATATAATTTAAATATAGTAGAAATAGAAAAAACTGAATATAATAATATAGATGAATTCTTAAAATTAGGTTGGGACAGATTTTCAAATAAAAATTTTATAAAATTAGTAGTTCCTAAATACAGTAAAAATTAATTTAACAATATGTTTAAATGTCCTAAATGCGGAGCACAATATTTAAAATGGCAGGGCAGATGTAGTGAATGTGGTAATTGGGGGCTTGTAGAAGAAGAGGAAGAAGAGATTATTAAAACAAAAGATAAAAGTAAAAAAAATGATGGCAAATTATCATCTATTTTTGATTTAAATAATGTTGTTATAGGCGCAGATGAAAGAATAAAAACTAACATAGAAGAAGTAGATCTAGTTTTAGGTGGTGGAATAGTTAAGGGATCTTTAATCTTACTTTCAGGTCAGCCTGGGATAGGAAAATCTACATTAGTTATGCAGATTGCTACAAAATATGAAAAGCAGGATGAAGATGATTTTGTTTTGTATGTTTCAGGAGAAGAAACTAAAGAGCAAGTAAAAAGTAGATTAGATAGAATTAATAAAAATAGCAAAAATATAAAATTTTCTAATGATGTTATAGTTGAAAATATACAAACTACAATCGAAAAATTGAAACCGACTTTTGTTATAATCGATTCTATACAAACAATATTTTCTAAAGATCTTGAGAATTCTGTTGGATCTATAAATCAAATAAAATCATGCACTGTAAAATTATTAGATACTGCTAAAAAGTTAAATATTCCAATAATAATTATTGGCCATATAACAAAAGAAGGGAGCATAAGTGGGCCAAAAGTTTTAGAGCATATAGTTGATGTTGTTTTATATTTTGAGATTCAAAAATATAAAAATTTTAGAATATTAAGATCTATAAAAAATAGATTCGGAAATACAAATGAAGTGGGAATCTTTGAAATGAAGGAAACAGGGCTAGCTGAAGTTTTAAATCCATCAGAAGTTTTTTTAGAAGATAAAATAATAGATAAAGGTAATGTTATAGCTTGCACTCAAGAAGGGACTAGGCCATTTTTAATTGAGGTTCAAGCTCTTGTATCAAAAACAGCTTTTGGATACCCAAAAAGAGCAGTATCTGGCTTCAGTTTGAATAGATTAGAAATGATAATCGCTGTATTAATAAATAAAATTGGTTTAGAGCTATTTAATTATGATATATATATCAACATAGTTGGTGGCATAAATCCAAAAGATACAGGTCTTGATGCAGCAGTAGCCTTAAGTATTATATCAGCATATTTAAATAAAGAAGTTGATAATAATATATGTGTATTTGGTGAAATAGGCTTGTCTGGAGAAATAAGAACGGTTGGTAGAGAAGAAGATAGAATTAAGGAAGCTAAAAGAATGGGTATAGATAAAATTATATGTCCAAAATTTAATAATAATTTATCTCAAGATATTGTAGCTATTAGCAATGTAAAAGATTTACTTAAAATTTTAAGATAATTATAAACTATTTTTCCACAGAAATAACACTACATAAATATAATAAACAATAAAAATACCTATAATTAGGTATTTTTTATAATCTATGATAGATGGTATATAAACATTGTTTTTCGAAATATTTTGATATATAATGGTATTAAGTTATAAAAAGGTGGTAAAAAGTGGTAAATAATTAATCAATACAAAACAATGTTTATAGGTGAATTTCATCATACATTAGATGAAAAATTTCGTTTCTCTTTTCCAAAAAAATTTAGAAATGATCTAGAAAATGGTTTTGTTATTACTAGAGGTGTTGATAATTGTTTGCTTGTTTATACCAATTCAGAATGGGAAGATTTTGCTAATAATGTTTCTATGTTGCCATTAACAAATAAATCAGCAAGAGATTTCCAAAGACATATTTTATCAGGTGCAGTTGAAATACAATTAGATAAAACAGGTAGAGCAATATTGCCAGAACATTTGAGGAATTTTGCAAATATAAAAAAAGATATAGTTATAGCAGGTATTGGAGATAAAATAGAGATTTGGAGCGAGGAAGAATGGATGAAGAGAATTACAGAAATTAGCAAATCCAGTGACAATATAGCAAATTCAATGGAAGGATTAGGTATTTAATATGGGGGCAGAATACAAACATACGCCAGTATTATTAAATGAAGTTATAGACGGCTTAAATCTGAGCCAAAATAAAAATATTGTTGATTGTACTTTAGGTGGTGCGGGGCATGCTAAGGAAATACTAAAAAGAATACTTCCTAAAGGAAAATTGATAGGTTTTGACTTAGATCCAGCTTCTATAAAAAACGCTGAAATAGTGTTTAAGAATTATAAAGATAATGTAATTCTTATAAATAGAAACTTTAAAAATATAAAAGAAGAAATAGATAACCTAGGAATAAATATTGATGGAATATTATTAGATCTTGGGATGTCTTCTTATGAGCTATCAGATAAAGAAAGAGGATTTAGTTTTTCTGGTAAACAGCCTTTAAATATGTCATTTAGTGGTAATGAAAAACATAATGCAGAGTATGTTATCAACAGTTACACAGTAAAGCAGTTGGATGATATAATAAGAAATTGGGGAGACGAGAAAGATTCATATAAGATAGCTACCGAGATCATAAAATACAGGAAGAATAAGTCAATTAGGACTACTGATGAACTTGTTTATATAATTTGTAAAGCCAAAAATTGTTTAGATTATTTAGCTGGGAAAAATAAGTGGAGATATAAAATTCATCCAGCAACAAAGACTTTCCAGGCTATAAGAATGGAAGTTAACGACGAAATAAATAATTTAAGAAAAGTTTTAGAAGATGGAATTAATGTTTTAAGTAGTAGAGGTAGAATGGTTGTTATTACATTTCATTCTACAGAAGATAGAATAGTAAAAAATTATTTTAATAGAGAAAGTAAAGACTGTATATGTGACCCAGATATTCCTATATGTGTATGTAATCATAAAAAAACAGTAAAAATAATTAATAAAAAACCTATAGTCCCAAGCAGAGAGGAAGTAGAGTCTAATCCTAGAAGTAGAAGTGCAAAGCTAAGAATTATAGAAAAGATATAATAACATGAAATCTAATCAACAAGTAATACAATATAAGAAAAATTTAAATAAACAGGTAAAAGCACTTATAGTATTGGGTTTGTCTATAATTATTTGTTTCTTTATATATATTTCTCAGATTGCAATTATATCTAGTAAAGGGTTTATCATTGCTGAATTAGAAAAAAAGATGTCTGCTCTACAAGATCAAAATAAGGTATTAACATTAGAATTAACAAATGTTAAGGAAATATCAAATTTAGAAGAATATAGTAAAGAGAAGAAGATGGTAAATATTGATAAGATCAATTATATTTCATTAACATCCAATGTAGCTATGAAGTAAATTGGTTTGTTATTTAATATTTTTGATAAAATATTAAATAACAAGCTAATTTATAATAAATAATATTATAGTTGATAGATTAGCTCGCGTTTGTCGTGCCTATAAAAAACCCTAGTGCCTTTAAGGGTTTTTTATTTTTGCTATAATGTATAAATAATATAAAAATATGATAAGAAGGAAAAGCAATAAAAAAAAGCATAACAGTTTAGAAGATAAATTTAATATTAATAGGATAAATGTATTGAAGATACTACTTATTTTTGAATTCATATTGATTATAGGGAAATTATTTTTTATACAGGTTGTAAATCATGATTATTACATAGCTGAGGCTGATATATATCAGAATGAAAACAATATAATTCATGCAAGTAGAGGTGAAATATATTTATTACCCGACCAGCATAATGATATTAATGCTTTAATTGATCCAAATAATAATATTAATTTAAATAATTTAAATAAAATCGTAAGTAATATATATAAATACAATTTAATAGCGGATCCGGCAAGCATTTCAGACTTTGACACAATGTCTAGATATTTATCTAGTATATTAAAGGCTGATAGCAATTTGATTCATAATAAATTAGTAGAAGTTAATAATATAAATAGTTTAACAGAGAAAATATTGGAGTTAGCATTTCCTGACATATATAAATATAAAGTTGATGAGGATAGGCAAAATAGTTTTGAAGCTCAGAAGAAAGATTTGGAATATATAATTAATACAACTAAATATAAATCAACAAAAACTAAAAATCAACAAAAACTTAGCCAATTGTTAAGTGAATATAAATTTGATGATGAGACATTAAAAGGTATTGGAACATTAAAAGCAGAAAGATTGAAATTAATAGAGAAACTTGGCAAGGTAAATGATAGATATGAAATTATACAGAAGAATTTAGATGAAGATACAAAAAATAATATAGTCAATTATTTATCAAGTTTATATTTAGAGGCGTTTAAATCTTTTATAGATTATTCTGATAAAAGTAGTGCTGAGGTTAAAGAAAATCAATTAATAGATTTTTTTAATAGATTTTTTAGTTTTGAAACAGAAGATGCTAGATTATATGCTGATGGGAATCTTTTTGGACAAATAACGGGTTTTCTAGGGCAGAATGATAAGGGTAATAAAATTGGACAATATGGAATAGAGGGATATTATGAAAAAGAATTAAAAGGCATAGATGGAGAAATTAGGGGTAAATATGATGCATCTGGTAAGTTAATAGCTACATCTCAAAGATATTTAAAGGAAGCAGAAGATGGTAATGATATAATTTTGACAATTGATAGGTCAATACAATATATGGCATGTAAGATATTAGAAGAAGGAGTTAAACAATATGGAGCTCAAGATGGGTCAATATCTGTAATGGACCCAAACACAGGTGAAGTTTTGGCAATGTGTAATTATCCAAATTTCGATCCAAATAAATATAGTGAAATAGAGGATATAAGAGTATATCAAAATCCTATAGTTGCAGATCAGATAGAATTTGGATCAATATTTAAGGCTATTACAATGTCAGCTGGTATTGATTCTGGAGCTGTTACGCCAGAAACAAGATATAATGATACTGGTTGTATAAAAGAACCTGATTGGCAAAAACAGATCTGTAATGCAAATTCGTCAACTTATAGTACAGGAAGATCAACAACAGTATTAGAAGCTTTAGAAAAATCATTAAATGTTGGTGCATATTTTGTTGCTAAACAAGTCGGTGGGGGAAAATATAAAGAATATGTAACTAATTTTGGTTTTGGGCAGAAGACTGGTATAGAAGATTTAAATGAAGCTAAGGGTGATATAAGGAATTTAGATAAGACAGAATATAAAAAAGGAGGTAGCCTTTATTTAGCTAATGCTTCTTTTGGCCAGGGTATTGCAATAACACAGATACAATTTATGTCAGCTTTCTCTGCAATTATAAATGGAGGTAAATTAATTAAGCCACATCTTACTAAGGCAATAGTGGATAATGGTAAAGTTAAAGTTATAGAACCAGAAGTTATAAGACAAGTTATATCCGAAAAATCATCGACTACTATGAGAGGAATGTTAGCATCTGTTACTGAAAAAGGTTATTCTAAGGCAGCACAAGTTCCTGGATATTATATAGGTGGTAAAACAGGAACTTCTCAATTAGCAGAGAATGGCATTTATACAGATAAAACTATGCAGTCATTTATTGGTTTTGGACCAGTTTCAGATCCAAAATTTGTTGCTATGATTAAATTAAATAATCCAGAGACAGCATTTGCTTCTACATCGTGTACTCCAATGTTTTCTAAATTAGCACAATTTCTTTTTGATTACTATCAAATACCGCCAGATAGGAAATAAAATTATGTTTACAATACAAATATATAAAAATAGCACAACACAAGACATACAAGAGTTTTTATTAAATCATAAAAATTCCTCATTTTTTCAGTCAGGAATATGGGTGCAGTTTAATAAAGATTATTTTCATAAGAATTATTATTTTATTTCAGTTAAAGATGGTAATGAAATTAAATTAGCATCATTAATACTAGAAAATAACTTGTTTTTAAATTATAAATACCTTTATTGCCCAAGTGGTCCTATATTTGATTTTAATGATATTGATGCATTTGTTTTTTTTATTAGTAAAATAAAAGAAATAATTGGAGGTAATATTATATTTCTTAGAGTAGAGCCAAAAATAGATTACAGTAAGATAAGACCAAATAAAAGAGACTCATATGAAGTTGTAAAAAATTTGTTTTTAAAGCAATTGGGGTTTAAAATATCTATAGATCAAAAGCAGCCGGAAACTAGTTTAGTTATAGATTTAGAAAATAGAACAGAAGAAGCGGTGTTACAACAAATGAAGGAAAAAGGTAGATATAATATTAAGATAGCAGAAAGAAATGATATTATAGTAAGAAAAACTAATGATATAGATAGTTTTTATTCTTTAATGCAGGAGACAACTAAAAGAGATGGTTTTTTTGCAAATGATAAGGAATATTATTCAAAATTATTAAATTATTCAGATAATATTTATCTTTATTCTGCTTACTATGAGAATAAAGTTATAGCATCTGCGATTGCTGCATTTTATGGTGATAAAGTTATATATTATTACGGTGCATCAACTTCAGATGAAAAATATAGGAAGATGATGGCCCCATATATATTGCAATGGTCTATGATAAAAGATGCTCTATCTATGCACTATAAATATTATGATTTTTTAGGGATATCCCCAAGCATAGATAATATAGATAATAATTATTATATATTTAATGGATTAAAAGAATATATTTTTAAGAATAAAAATGATGCGGAAAGATTTATCACAAAACATAAATTTTATGGGATAACTCAATTTAAAACTAGATTTGGAGGAAGGACAGTTAATTACGTTGGTGCCATTGATAAAGTATATAATGCACCAATATATTATATTTTAGATTTTCTAAAAATTTTAAGGAGAGTTCTTAGAAAAATTACTAAAAGGAGAATTTAAATATAAGGTATAGCCTCATATTTTTTATTGTGGAAAAACAGATTTAAAATATAAATAAAATGATATAATGTATTTATGAATTAATTATATATGAAAGCTATTTTATTAAAAATTCTAAAATTTTTTTCTACTAGGGTTATAAAAAAATATAAACCAACGGTAATAGGCATAACGGGTTCTATAGGTAAGACAACTACTAAACATGCTATAAATGAAGTTTTAAAAAACAGATATAGAGTAAGGGCCTCTATTAATAGTTTTAATACTGAAATAGGCTTACCTATAACAATATTGGGTTTAAATAATTCTAAATCTATTTTTGTCTGGATTAAAAATATTTTTAAATCTATTAAGTTATTAATAATAAAAAATAAAAATTATCCAGAAATTTTAATATTAGAGATGGGAGCTGATAAAATCGGTGATATATCATATTTAATAAGTATAGTTAAACCTAATATATCGATTCTCACAAATATTGCACCCGTTCACGTTGATCAATTTAAATCTTTAGAAAACATATATAAAGAGAAGATTAAAATATTTGATTTTAATGATATAACTCAAAAGAAAATTGTTAATATAGACAATGATTTAATCAGAGAAAATTTATTAAGGTCAAATAATCTTGGAAAGGTTATAACATATGGGACCAATGATGATGCTATGATAAGAGCATATAATATAGAGGAGAAGAATTGCTTTGATGAAGATTTTACAACCGGCATAGAATTTGACGTTGCATATAATAATAGCGAGACACATGTTAGGATGCAGTATATTATAGGTAAACATCAAGTTTATTCTATTTTAGCAGCTTTTGCTGTGGGTATTTTATTTGATTTAAGATTAGATGATATAAAAAATTCGTTAGAAGATACAAGAGGAGAGAAGGGCAGAATGTCATTAATAAAAGGTATAAAAAATACTTGGATAATAGATGATACATATAATTCATCGCCAGTTGCTTGCAAAAGTGCAATAGAAACATTAAGTAATTCTATGAATCTTGGTAAAAAAATTCTGATATTAGGTGATATGCTAGAGCTTGGGTCTATCTCAGAAGAAGCTCATAGAGAAATAGGCAGGGAAATAGTTAAGTATCAAAATATAAATACTTTAATAACCATTGGGGAAAGAGCAAGAGATATAAATAGTGAAGCAATAAATAATGGATTTAATGAGGCAGAATCATTTAATTTTCCAAACAGTGATGATGCAAGAATATTTGTGCAGAATAAAATAAAACAAGGTGATTTAATATTGATTAAAGGTTCTCAGGGAATGAGGATGGAAAAAATTGTAAAAGAAATAATGGCAGAGCCACAAAGAGCCGAGGAATTATTAGTGAGGCAGACTGGAATTTGGGAGAATAAAAATTAGTAAATAATAATTAATAAATTATATGCCGAAATTCGTCTTTATTGTTGGTGGCGTTATGTCATCTGTTGGCAAAGGTGTAGCAACGGCTTCTACTGCTAAAATTTTACAATCAAGAGGTTATAATGTTACGTGTGTAAAAATTGATCCGTATATAAATGTAGATGCTGGGACAATGAATCCGGTAGAGCATGGCGAAGTTTTTGTCACTGAAGATGGCGATGAGACAGATCAAGATATTGGGAACTATGAGAGATTTCTAAATAGAAATATTTATTCATATAATTATATGACTACTGGTAGAGTTTATCTTTCAGTTATAGAGAAAGAGAGGAATTTAGAATATAAAGGTAAATGTGTTGAAGTCGTTCCACACATACCAGAAGAAGTTATAAGGAGAATAAAAATAGCGCAAGAAAAGAATAACGCTGATATAGTAATAATAGAAATAGGTGGAACCGTAGGGGAATACCAAAACTTACTGTTTTTAGAAGCTGCTAGAATAATGAAGATGCAAAATCCGCAGGATGTTATGTTTGTTATGGTATCTTTTATGCCCATACCTTCTGTTATTGGAGAGATGAAAACTAAACCTACCCAATTTGCTGTTAGAAGTTTGAATTCTGCTGGTATACAGCCGGATATACTATTATGCAGAGGTGCTAAACCTTTAGACGAGCCAAGAAAGGAAAAGCTTGGGATTTTTTGTAATGTTGTAAAAGATAATATAATTTCAGCACCAGATGTTGAATGTATATATGAAATCCCAATCAATTTTGAAAAAGATCATTATGGAGATAGAATATTAGATATTTTAAAGTTGGAGAGCTATAAAAATAAAATAGAAGATCATGAGTCTTTCGAAGAGTGGGTAAATTCGGTAGATAAAATAAAAAAGATAACAAAAACAGTAAAAATAGGCATTATAGGAAAGTATTTTACAACAGGGGATTTTGTTTTGAAAGATTCATATATATCTGTAATAGAGGCTATAAAACATGCTGCATGGTATTATAATATTAATCCACAAATAGATTGGATAGATTCTACAATATATGAACAAGATATTAGTTTATTAGAAGGTCTGTCGAAATATAATGGTATAATAATTCCAGGAGGCTTTGGCAGCAGAGGTGTAAATGGCAAAATTAATGCTATAAAATATATACGAGAACATGATATTCCGTTTTTAGGTTTATGTTATGGTATGCAACTTGCAACAATAGAATTTGCAAGGGATGTATGTGGCTTATATGATGCCAATACAGAAGAAATAGATTCATCTACAAAGAATCCTGTAATTCATATAATGGAAAGCCAAAAAGAAAATATAGCAATAAAAAAATTCGGTGGCAGTATGAGACTTGGTGCCTATCCTTGTAAATTAAATGAGAATTCTATTTGTTATACTTTATATAATACAGAATTAATTTCAGAAAGACATAGGCATAGATATGAATTTAATAATACTTATAGGGACTTATTTGAAAAAAATGGTTTATTGATAGCTGGTACATCCCCTGATAATAGTTTAGTTGAAATAATAGAATTAAAGGACCATAAATTCTTTATAGGTACGCAATTTCATCCAGAATTAAAATCTAGGTTCCTAGACCCTCATCCCATATTTAAAGGTTTTATAAAAAGTATGATATAATTTTATATATAATATAATTTATATATGTCCAAGAAAAAAATTATAGTATTATTAATATCATTAGTATCATTTGGGGTTTATTTTAATTTTGTTTATGCTGACCAAAATAGTATTGATCTAAATGATCCAACAGCTGAGGGTAATCAATATTTAGAGCAAATAGTTACAAAAACAGGTCAAAAAGAAGTTAGCTCTGTCCCAACTGTTTTTAATAGAGCAATACAGATATTTTTAGGCTTGTCATCAACAATATTTTTAATATTTTTAATAGTTGGAGGCTTTCAATATTTGGGATCAAAAGGGAATATAAATGAGATAAATAAATCTTTTAATTTAATAAAAACTGGGGCAATAGGTTTAGCTGTTATTTTATTAGCTTATACAATTACTAGGTTTGTATTATCTCAAATAAATAGTATAGGTAAGTGAAAATATATGAAAAAATATAAAATATTATTAGCTGTTATTAGTTTAATTATAGTATTTAGTAGTTTTGTAGTTAATGCCATTGGTTCATTAGATAGTATTAATAATATAGATAATACTAAAAGTTCATTAAAAGATATTTCAGAAGAAGCTGGGGTTAACACAACAAGGACAATTCCAGAAATAATAGGTTTAATTATAAAAATTATTATAGGATTATGTGGTACAATATGTTTAGTTATTATAATTTATTCTGGTGTTATGATTATGACTGCTGGAGGGAATAAAGAGCAGATGTTAAAAGCAAGGAAGAATTTAGCTCCAACAATAATAGGTCTATTTATTCTAGCAGCAGCTTATGCGATAACAGATTTTATTATAAAACAAATAACTACTGTAGCGGGATAGTAATTTTTATGGTTGTAAACTCAGCATAAATTAGAGCAATTTTTTTATTCAGTTCAAAATAAGTATGGAAACTAAACTTTTTGACATTATTATTTCTACATTAACTAAGGAAGAGACTTTAAAATATATATATTTTTGGCTATATAATAATGAAAAGGGGTATATAACAACAGTAAATCCAGAATTTTTATTATTATCCCAGAAAGATAAAGAATTCAAAAATATATTACAAAATAGCAAGTTAAATACAGCTGATGGTATTGGATTAATATGGGCTAGTTGGTTTTTGTCAACAACAAAAAAAGCAAAAAATTTTTTAGTAGGAATATGCATTTTTTTAAAATGGATTTTTTCATTTATTATATTTTTATTCTATAAAGCACCATTTTATAAAATTATAAAAGAGAGAATACCAGGTTCAGAATTGGTGTATGATATAACAAAAATAGCTAGTAATTTAAATATGGCAGTTTTTTTATTGGGAGGTAATGATAACTATGAATTAAATACTGTAGCAGATAAACTGGGTGGGGTTAGTATAATTGCGGACAAAGATATAGGTTTTGCAAAAGGCCAATCTATATATGATGAAAATATTAATAATAATTTAATAGAGAAAATAAACAAATCTGGCGCAGAAATTATATTTGTGGCATTTGGGGCTCCAAAACAAGAAAAATGGATATATAATAATTTAAATAAATTAAATAATATAAAATTGGCAATAGGGATTGGAGGAACTTTTGATTTTATAGCACAATACAAAAGGAGAGCTCCTTTAACCTTCCAGAAATTAGGGTTAGAATGGCTATTCAGACTAATTATAGAGCCAAAGAGATGGAAAAGGATATTTAATGCAGTTGTAAAATTCCCAATACAAGTATTAAAAGAGAGAATATAGAGCTTTATTGCTTGTTAATTATTTTTGTTTTAAAATAAAACTTATTAATACTTAATTATTAAACATGACATCAAATGAGCTTAGAAGAAAATATATAGATTTTTTTAAATTGAAAGGTCATAAAGAGATAAAATCAGCTTCTTTAATACCAGAAAATGACCCATCTGTTTTATTTACAACAGCAGGGATGCATCCTTTAATACCATATCTACTTGGCGAGAAACATCCATGTGGGACAAGGCTTGTTGATGTTCAAAAATGTATTAGGACAAAAGATATAAATGATGTTGGAGATAATAGGCACCTTACTTTTTTCGAAATGTTAGGGAATTGGTCATTAGGGGATTATTTTAAAAAAGAATCTATAGAGTGGTCATTTGAATTCTTGACCGATAAAGAAATAGGATTGGGTCTTGATCCAAAAAGATTGTATTTTACTATATTTAATGGAGAGGATAATATTCCTAGAGATGAAGAAAGTATAAGTTGTTGGCAAAATGTTTTAAGAAAGAATGGCTTAGATTTTGGTGTTGCTATAGATGGAATTGTAACATCTGGCGTAAAAATTATACCACTTGGCACAGAGGATAATTTTTGGATAGCTGGTGATACTGGGCCTTGTGGAGCAGACACTGAAATTTTTTATGATTTAAAGCCAGAGTATGGGACTCCAAATAAAAAATTTAAAGAACTTGTTAATGATTCTAGGCTTGTTGAAATATGGAATAATGTTTTTATGGAATTTAATAAAACAGAAGATGGACAATATATACAGTTAGAAAAGAAAAACGTTGATACTGGTATGGGTATAGAAAGGACCATTACAGCAGTAAATAATAAAGAAACTCCATTTGAAACTGATGCATTTTCTAATGCAATATCAGAATTAGAAAAAATATCACATAAACAATATAAAGATTATATAAAAGAATTTAGGATAATTGTTGATCATATAAAAGCCGCTACTTTTATAATAGGAGACGAAAATGGTATAATACCAAGTAATAAAGATCAAGGATATGTTTTAAGAAGACTTATAAGAAGGGCAATTAGATATGGAAGAACAATAGATATTTCAACTGATATAATTTTTTCTCCATTATTAGCTAATGTTTACATAAATCAATATAAAGATGTATACCCAGAAATAGAAAGTAATAAAAATATAATATTTATAGAATTAGAGAAAGAAGAAAGAAAATTTAAAGAAACATTAGAAAATGGGTTAAAAGAATTTGAAAAAATAATAGCTAAAAATAATAAAATATCAGGAGTAGATGCATTTTATATATATCAATCTTTTGGTTTTCCTATAGAAATGACAGAAGAATTAGCTAAAGAAAAAGGTGCTACTTTAGATATTAATGAATTTAAGCAAAAGCAGGAGAAACATAGAGAAATATCAAAAGCTGGAGCGGGGGGGAAATTTAAAGGAGGACTCGCAGATAGTTCATATGAAACGACAAAACTTCATACTGCTGCGCATCTTTTAATCCAAGCTTTAAGAATCGTACTAGGTAACCAGGTAGCTCAGAGAGGAGCAAATATAACAAGTGAGAGATTAAGGCTTGATTTTTCTTATAAAGATAAGATGGCAGAAGAACAAATTGAAAAAGTAGAAAATATTGTAAATGAGCAAATAATGAGGAAACTAGATGTTAAAATGGAAGAAATGTCTTTGGAACAAGCTGAAAAGTCAGGAGCGGTGGGGATTTTTAAAGATAGATATGGAGAAATTGTTAAAGTTTATACAATAGGTAATTTTAGTAAAGAAATTTGTGGTGGACCTCATGTAAAAAACACAGGTGAGTTAGGCCATTTTAAAATTCAGAAAGAAGAAAGTTGTGGATCTGGTGTAAGAAGAATAAGAGCAATATTAGAATAAAAATATGATAGTAAAAATATTAAAAATAAATAAAGATGCTATAATACCAAATTATGTGATCAAAGGCGATGCTGGTTTGGATTTATATTCTTTAGAAGATTATGTATTAAAGCCAGGAGAAAGAAAAGTATTTTTTACTGGCATAAAAATGGAGTTTTCTAAAAGATATTATGCAAGAATAGCACCTAAATCTGGTTTGGCTTTAAAATATGGGATAGATACACTAGGCGGCGTTATTGATTCTAGCTATAGAGGTGAATATGGCGTTATATTAATTAATCATGGTAAAGAAGATTTTAAGATAGAAAAAGGTATGAAATTAGCTCAGATCATATTTGAAAGAATTGGGAAAGCTAAGTTTAAAATTGTAAGCAATCTTAAAAATACAGAAAGACGTGATGGAGCCTTTGGTCATACTGGGGATTAAAAATAGCTTATTTATAAGCTATTTTTAATTTACTTTTCAACTTCTAAAAACTATATAAATATTATAAAATAAAAATATATTTAACATTTAATTATAAAATTATGAGTATAAATTTTTATGTAAAAAATTTTAAGCTGGGTGAAGAGATAAAGAAGTATGTAGAGGATAGATTAAATAAATTTAAAAAATTTAGTAAAGATAGCCTAAGCGCTAATGTAAAGATGGAACGGAGCAAATTCCAAAACAACAAAGATGTTTTTTCCTGCAGAGTTGTATTAACAATAGATGGTAGGGATTTTACAGCTGAAAAGTCAGGGAGTAATGCATTTGAAGCAATGGATAATGTTGAAGAAGCTCTAGAAAGTTTAATTTTAAAGGATAAAGATCAGCGAATTTCTACAAGGAAAAAACTTAAGGATGTTAATAAATTAGATATTAGTTTATAATAGATGGCCAATAAGAAGAACGATTTTTTTATAAATATTAAATATTTTTATAAGAAACATATTCTTATACCATTTTTGAATTTACAGAAAAATAAAATTAAGGACAAAAGCCATGTAATTAAAGTTAATATTGGGCGTGAAGGATCAAAAAATAAAAATAAAGATAATAAAATAAAAAATAAGGTTAGTCTAGCTATTAAATCTTTAAAATCAGCTAAAAAAGAATTATGGATCGAAGAATTTAGGAGCTTTTTAATTATGCTTTCTTTTGTTTTATTATTTACCTTTATATTAATAGGTAGCATTGATGCTTTCCATGATATAAATAATCTAAAGACACACGCTGTATATGCACAAGACATGATTACAAGTAGCATTAATGATCTTCAAAATTCAAATATACAAATTGCTAAAGATAAACTTTCTTTAGTTTTTGATTCCTCATATAATATAAGTAGCAAAGTTAAGTTTATTGCAAAGGTATCTGTTGGTGCATTTGGGAGGCTTATTAATTTCTCGGAGAAAGATTTAAATGAAGTTATTAGATCTTGCGATAATATTAGTACAGCAGTAGTTAAAACATTTAATGATATTCAAAAATTTAGTGATAGAAATAATTTATATAAAATTGATGAGGTAAAAAATGCTTCTTTAGTGGTAGATATAAACTTAAAAACAATTAATTCTAATTTAGAAAAAATAAATACTCGTTTTTTACCCAAAAAATATCAGAATCAATTTTTAGATTATAAAAAACAGTTAAAAGATTTTGAAAAGATAGTAGATGATGTATATTTTGCAAGTAATGTCGTTTCTTATATTATGGGACAAGATTCTTCAAGAAGGATACTGTTTATATTTGAAAATGCTAATGAATTAAGGGCAACTGGTGGATTTATGGGTAGCTATGCATTAGTAGATTTTAAAGATGGTAATGTTATAAATTATGAAGTCCCTGGTGGCGGTATATATGATTTAAGGGCTGGTTTTACAAAAACATTGGAGCCACCATATCCATTTAAAATTCTTGTTAATAAATGGGAGATACAAGATGCTAACTGGTTTTTTGACTTTGAGAAATCAGCAAAAAAAATAATAGAATTTTTTGAGCCATCTAGTAGAACCTCAGTAGATGGAATTATAGTAATAAATTCTAATATGATGAGTGGACTAATGGATTTAATAGGCGATATAAAGCTTGATGACTATAATGTTATTTTAACAAAATACAATATTATAGATGAATTACAAAATATAATAGGTAAACAGAGAGATAAAACAAATAAGCCAAAAGTTGTAATAGGGGAGTTATTTGAAAAAGTTTCTGAACAATTATTAAATAAAAAGGATCTTGATTTAATGAAAATTTATAACCTGTTTAATGATGCAAGAGATAAAAAACAAATTTTAGCATATATAAAAGATCTTAATATTCAAAATTATATTAATGTCCTTGGAATATCTGGGAAGATAGTAGATACAAACGATAATGAAGATTATTTAGCTATTGTTGATACTAATATAGGTGGTGGCAAAACTAGTCAATATATAGATAGGTCTGTTAATCAACAAATTGATATATTAGGGAATGGAGATATTATAAAAACTCTAGTTATAAATAAAAAATATATAAAGCAGAATAATAATTTTGATATAAAGAACATAGAATTTCTAAGAATATATGTTCCGAGTGGTAGTCAGTTTATTTCAGCTACAGGGTTCGATAATATACAGATAGATAATCATATTTATGCTAATTATAACACAGATCCAGATTTAGAAAGTTTAAATAAATTATCAATAAGAGATTTTAATACAAATACTATAATATATAATGATGAAGGGGAAACGATTTTTGGTAATTTTATTTATTTAAATCCTGGGGAGCAAAAAGAAATAGTGATAAAGTATAAATTACCTTTTAAAGTTGATTTTGATGAAAAGGGTAATTGTAAATATACATTATATTTAGAAAAACAGTCAGGTGTTGATAATTTAAAATATAATATTAGTATAAATACATCATCTACTAATAAATTTTATAATGATATTATATTAAACAAAGATAAAAAAATAGAACTAACACTAAAAAAATAATAATTAAAAAATGTCAAAATTTATAATTAAAGGGCAAAATAAATTAAAAGGAGAAATAGAAGTGTCTGGTATGAAAAATGCTGCAACACCAATTTTAGCAGCTATTATTTTAACTAAAGAGAAAGTAACACTACATAATATACCAATAATTGATGATGTAAAAAAGATGTTAGATATTATGGAAAGTATAGGTGTTAAAATAGAATGGTTAAATAAAGATTCAGCAGTATTTGATGCTTCTAATATTAATGCTAAAAATTTAGATCAGAAATCTATGAAAAGTATGAGGTCTTCAATACTGTTTATGGGGTCATTTTTATCAAGGTTTGGAGAGGTTGAGATTCCTGAGCCAGGTGGATGTTTAATAGGTAATAGACCAATGGACTATCATTTTTATGCTTTTGAAAAATTGGGTGCAGTAATAGAAGATATAGATAATCATAAATATGCTCTGAAAGCAAAAAAATTAGTAGGTAATTATATAATTATGCCAGGATTCTCTGTAACTGGTACAGAAAATGTCATTATGGCATCAGTATTGGCAGAAGGTAAGACTATAATTAAATTGGCTGCATGCGAACCTCATGTTCAGGATCTATGTTTATTCTTAAATAAAATGGGTGCTAAGATAAATTTTGGTAGAGATTCTCATACAATAGAAATAGAAGGTGTTAAGGAATTAATGGGTTGTGAACATACAATAATACCAGATCAAATAGAAGCTGGAACTTATGCAATATTAGCAACTGCGACTAAATCAGACATTATTATAAAAAACATAATTCCAGAACATTTAGATATAGTATTGTTAGAATTAGAACAAGTAGGGGCTGATATTCAGATATTAGAAGGGGATGGGCTGAATAACTTAAAAAATATACATATTAAACCTGGAGGGCAATTAAAGGCAGTTAGAGAAATAACAACATACCCATACCCCGGGTTCCCAACAGATTTACAGGCAGTATTTGGCGTATTAGCTACTCAATGTACTGGCACAACAATAATTCATGATACAATTTATGAAGGTAGAATGGGCTATATAAATGAATTATTTAAAATGGGTGCTAATGTGATAATAGCAGATCCTCACAGAGCAATAATTACTGGTCCTACTCCACTATACGGAACAGAAGTTAAGACGCTAGATTTGAGAGCTGGAGCAACATTAATAATTGCAGCTTTAATAGCAGAGGGGCAAAGCACGATTAATGACGTTGAAATAATTGATAGGGGTTATGAAAGAATAGAGGAGAAGTTAAGAAATATTGGTGCTGATATAATAAGAGAATAATAATAAATACTATGGACACAAATACAAATGAATATATACAAAATAAAGTACATAAAAAAAGAAAATTTAAAGAATATTTACGCAAGTATTTACCTATACTTTTTGTGATTATTTTTTTTATTATAGGTCTTCTAATAGGGCAGAGTGGTAATATTTATCTTTATTCTAATGATAATATAAATAATTGTGATAATAGTAATGCTCAAATCAAAAATGGATTAGATGAAACTAAATATATGGAAATTTTAAATTTATTAAAATCAAAGTATTATGATCCAACAAAAATAGATTATAATAAAGCTTTTGATGGCGCATTGTCAGGAATGGTTGCATCAGCTGGTGATCCATATACAGTATATTTTGATAAAGAATTAGCAGCTTCATTTAACGAAGAGATGTCTGGTAGTTTTTCTGGCATTGGTGCTGAGGTTGGTATTAAAGATGGTTCTTTAACAGTTGTCGCTCCATTAAAAAATACTCCAGCTGAGAAAGCTGGCATAATGGCTGGAGATATTATTTTAAAGATTAATGATGAAGATACTCAAGGCATGTCTTCAGATGCTGCAGTTTCTAAAATAAGGGGGGAAAGGGGCACACAAGTTAGATTAACAATATATAGACCATCTGATCAGTCGACAAAAGAATTAAGTATAGTAAGAGATGAGATTATTGTTCAGAGTGTTGATTATAAAAAGAAAGATAATATTGCTATTATTTCAATATCAAGTTTTAATGATACAACATCATCTAAATTTAAAGAAATTGCATCAGAAATTATAGCAGATAAAGATATTAAAAGCATTATACTTGATTTGAGGAATAATCCAGGTGGATATTTAGATACGGCAATAGATATAGCTAGTTATTGGATAAGGTCGGGTGTTATTGTCCAAGAAAGAGATAGAAATAATCAAATTACAAAGCATAATGCAATAGGTAACCCAATTTTAGAAAATTATCCAACAGTAGTTTTAATTAATCAAGGCTCTGCATCAGCTTCAGAAATCTTATCGGGTGCGCTTAAGGATTATAAGAAGGCAACACTTGTGGGCAAAAAGACGTTTGGCAAAGGGTCAGTTCAAGAATATCAGGAGCTTGGAGATGGAACAGCAATAAAAATAACAGTTGCAGAATGGCTAACACCAAATAACATAAATATTAATAAAAATGGTATAGAACCAGATATAGAAGTAGATTATACAGAACAAGATTTTGAAAAGAATATAGATCCACAATTAAATAAAGCTATAGAAATATTAACTAAGTAATTCATGGTCCATCAAGCTTCAAAATATTCAAATTATTTTTATATAAATAAAAATAATTTGAATACACATACTATAAAAAAAAAGAATAGTAGAGGTAATAATATTAGAAGAAGCATAAAAAGGATTATTACTAAAATTATGCTATTTTTAGTATTTTTATTGATTGTTTTTATAATACTTATGTTTTTGTTTAGATCAAATTTATTCAAGATTAAATTATTACCTATAGAAAATATTGAGAGTGAAAATTCATATAGTCAGATATTAAAGATACTAGAGGAGCAAGAGGCTAAGAAGTTTTTGATATGGGATCAAAGTAATTTTTTCTTATTTAAAAAAGATGATTTTATTGATTTAGTTAAAACAAGATCAAACGATTATTTTTATGATTTAGATGTATCTAAAAAGTTCCCTAATAAGATAAAAATTAGTTTAAAGGAAAGATCACCCAAAATTTTAATTGTTACAAAAAAAGGGCAAGCATTTTTTGATGAAGATGCTAATATTAGTCTTTTATCTGTACCTACTTCTAATACTTTCCCTATTTTATATATAGACGAGGATATAGATTTAAAAAATAATATTATTAGTAAAGAAAATATTTTGTTTATCCTTAATATTTACAAGAAATTAGCAAAATATAATTTTAATATATCAAAACTTAAAATAGAAATAGCCGACGATAATAAATTAATTGTAGAAGAGAGCAGGGGATTTGTTATCTATTTTAATATGTCAAAAGATGTAGATGAGCAAATTGATTATCTAAATACTGTTATAAAAGAAGAAATAAAAGATAAGTTGTCACAAATACAATATATTGATTTAAGATTTATCCCAAAAGTTTTTTATAAATAGCCTCTTCTTTCCTCCCTATTTATTTTATTGTGCGACAAGTATAATTTTAAATAAAATAAAAATAGGGAATATATTCCTATTAAAAATTAAAATAAGTTTGATCTGATTTGATATGTAATAATTATATTAAGATGAAAATAGAATATATATTAATTATAATATTTACAAGTTTATTATTATGCTGTCTTGGATTGATATTTTTTAGAGATTATATAGATAAATAATACATATATTTTAAAGTATATGAATATATTATGTCGTAAAAGGTATCTTGTACGACATAATATATATAAATAAATATTCTATCCCCTTATCTAATAAAAATTAAAAAATAATTATTACTAAATAATTATTTTTTAATAATGATCCTCTTTTATTTATTATAAGAAGTTTATGAATTTATCTTTTAAATTAAACTATTATAATAGTTGGGAAATGATCTTTACGTTAACTTATTTTTATGCCGTATTATATAATAGTTGATGTTCTACAAGTTCTATTGACCCTAGTATTTTATATATTTATATAACATCATTTTTATATATAAATGTCAAGTATATAATATTATATAGTAAGAGTAGAGAAATATATACCCTGTGGATAACTTTTTGACAAAATTTAAAAAAGTGTTATTACATAATATCATATAATTTGATAAAAAGCATAAATTTTCATTAAATTTATATATTAACTTCCTTATTCAGAAACTAAATTTATACTCTTATATTTTATAGATTTAAATTATCTTGCGTTTGTAAGTATACTCTTCCCCAAGAATATATTTGGAATAAAAAAATAATTTTTTGTATATTTATAGTAAAAATATTGTTCAGTATATAGAATAATTATATGTCGTACAATATAAATAAGATAGAAGAGAAGCGTTTACTGAATTAAATACTGTTTAATATTGTTATTATGCTCTTCTAGAGTTTTAGCAAATATAGCCTTTCCATCTTTCCTATTCACATAATATAAATAGTCTGTTTTGGCTGGGTTTATGGCAGCATCTATTGATTTTATACTTGGATTTGATATTGCTCCGATAGGAAGTCCATAGTTGTAGTAAGTATTATACGGGTTATCTACATTTTTATATTTTGTTATATTATTTCTATCTTGAGAAAAATATATAATAGTTGCATCTATTTGTAATTTCATATTATTATTGAGTCTATTATATATAACACTAGCTATAAGTGGTCTATCTTCATCTAATTTAGCTTCTTCTTCTATTAAACTAGCGACTCTTACAGCTTTATATAATTCTTCATTGCTAAGGTTATATTTCTCAGTTTTTGATTTAAAATTAAATAATATTTTATCAAATATAGTTTCAAGGGTTGAATTTTCAAATACTTGATAAGTATCAGGGTATATAAAACCTTCTAAATCAACAACATCAATATAACTTATGAAGTTATATTTTCTTACTAAGTTAGTTTTTTTATACCCTGTTTTAATAAAATCTAAAACATAGTAGTAATCAATATTAAATTCTTGAGATAAGTATTTTGCTACATCGTATTTATTCCATCCTTCAATTATTGTTATATTTTTTACTTTATTATCATTTATTGCATTATTTTCTATAACATTAAAAATTTCAGGCATTGTATATTCACCCATAAATATATATTTACCAGCTTGTATATTTTGAATATTTTCTTTTCCGAATAAGGAATATAAATTAAATATAATTTTACTATTTATTATATGTTGTTCTTTCAAATTATTTACTATTTTTTTATAACCTTCTCCTTTCTCTATATAAAAGCTAGTATTTAATTCCCTTTTCTGTATAAACATTAGATAATAGATTGTAAATATAATTAATGCTAATAATATTATTAATATTAAAATAATTTTTTTAATTTTGCTCATAAATAGTAGAATCTTTATAATTATTTAGACATATATATAATAATACTAAAAAACATCTTAAAATTCAAACATAAAAATGATATAATAAATAGTATAAATATTAATCATTTACATGGAATCAATATCAAGGCTATCTTCTAAAGATATAGAATGGATAAATATAAGTCAAAAAGGAGATGAAGAAATAAATTTTTTAAGAAAAGGTTTTAATTTTTTAGAAAGTGACATACAAGAATGTCTAAAAGAAACAGTTCATCCAGCTATTTTTATCAGAGGAGATTATGCATTTTTTGAAATGTTGTTCCCTGTTTATAATAGGAAAACTCAACTCTTAGAGAATGGTGAGATTAATTTTTTTATAAAAGACAATATTTTAATTACTATTCATAATAACAAGATGTTTCAGATATCTGATTTTTTTAATCTATTAGAAAATGATGGATATTTGAAAAGTAAATTTTTACAAGGTAACCCTATTATATTATTATGTGGCATATTTGATTATTTACTAAATTCATACTTCCCTATGTTAGATCATATGGAAGAAGATGTTGTTGATCTAGAAAAAATGATATTTGCAGGAGAAGAAAGACAAAATACAAAAAATATTTTAAAGTTAAGATGGAACATTGTAAATTTTAAAAGGACTATAGAGTCACATAAAAATATAATTGAACATTTAATTTCTGACGGTGAACATCTTTTTTCTGTAAGCAGGCTGAAGATATATTATAGTGTTTTAATTGATAAAATAGATGATATATCTAAGATATTAGATAATCAGAAAGAATCTATAGGTGCGCTAGAGCAAACAAATAATTCTTTAGTATCATTTCAGCTAAATGATATTATGAAGGTTTTAGCAATAATTTCTGTCATAATGATGCCTGCGACATTTATATCACAATTATTTGGTATGAGTGCTAAGATACCATTAAATTCAGAATCTAGCTCTACTTTTTATATTGTTCTTTCTCTCTGTATATTATCTATGGTCTTATTTATTTTTTATTTTAGGAAGAAAAAATGGTTTTAAATATAAGTATAATTGCTTTTATTCTTAAAATATGATTATATAAAATAATACAGGAGGTAAAATTTATGGGAGGGCTTATTATTATATATATTAGAGGGTGAAAAACATATCTACTCGTCAGATTGTAATTATATTACAGATGCAATCAATAAATTTAAGAAAGACAATAAGAACATATTAAATATAATGTCAAAAAATATAGAAATATATA
>ERZ795056.547-NODE-547-length-47246-cov-9.979424_pt1 | contig 47246 bp, 37 predicted proteins | sample MGYA00375140_ERZ795056 | MGnify/ENA primary metagenome ERZ795056 (study PRJEB30185, sample SAMN05720227) | activated sludge metagenome | isolation source: Anaerobic digester | place: USA | collected 2015-03-09 ...
AAAAAAACCGGAAGGCACCCAACCGAATCTCACCGATTCCATTCAGGTACCTTCCGGTTCCGTCATTTCTGAACTTCGTTACTCCAGCAACAGCTTTTCTGTTTTCCGACCGTTGGCGGTTACCATTTCCACCAGGTATAAACCACGTGCAAACGGACAGTGCATCGAAACCGTTCCCGAGGTTCCCGTCACTTCTTTGGTCATCAGCCGCTTTCCTTCCAATGAATACAAATTGAAAACAGCCTTGTTACTGGTTGCCGGAATCTCATACTGAATAAACGCCGTCTGGTCACTGCCCGGATTACGGACGGAAAGTTTCAGTCTTTCAGCCGACAGAATGGGTGCCGATGATACAAACACATTGGGCGCATTTCCATAAACCGCAAAGCCTCCGTCTGCAGCCAGGGTCATGTCCATTGTGGTGCTGGTTACAGTAATCGGAGTGTTGTCCATCAGATTGTACCAGGTGCCGGTGTATGGAAAAAATGCCTGGAAGGTCATCGGGTTGTTGGAGAAATTGGCATGCACCATCACGTATGAAAGTCCGGCTGCCGGTTGCGTGCTGGTCCAGATATCAAGTCTTGGCCGGCCGGTTGTGGTGAGGTTGAAGGCGAACTGTCCGTTCTCAAAAACGTCCGACTTGCTGCGCAGTTCGATCAGTTTGGCCCAGTTGTCGTAGATATTTTTCCGGGCCGGGTTTCCCATCCAGTTCTGCGCCCATTGCGGTTGCGGTTTGGTGTCGATCCGGCAGTTGTTGTTGATGGTTCCATTGGCACATGTGTTGATGGAAAGGTTCCATCCCAGTTCGGCAAAATTCCAGATCATTTTTGGTCCCGGGGCAAGGAAGAAGATCGAACCTAAGGCAGGCATCCGGGCCAGGACTTTGTCCAGATTTCCACTGGTTTGTCCCGATTCATTGATGGCACGGTAGACGACGCGTTCTTCATCGTGACTTTCCATATTTCCCTGTCTCCGTCCGGTTGAAGCTTCGACCCAGGCACTCAGACCTGTGAGATTTCCTTTCACCAGATTGGTCGATTCATCGTCACCTCGGTTCCAGCAAATGATCCCTTTGGCGGGAGTTTCGCTGAGGCGGTAGTTGGTGTAGGTCGGAATCTCTCCGAAAGCCCAGTGCTCAAAAATTACATAGAAGTTTGGATCGACCTCCCACTGTTTATCGGCGTACCATTTCAGTTTGGCCATCCGGTCTGCCTGGTTGCTGCCTGTACAGCCAGCATCATTTGCAGAACAATTGTTGGTGAAACCCTGCGTGAGATCCCAACGGAAACCATCGATGCGGTATTCATTGATCCACTCTTCAATGGTGCGCATCACATATGTGTTGGTGAGGTTGTTGGGTTCGTTGAAATGATTGAGGTCGGTGCCCACATTGTTGGTGTGTTTGGGCACCACATTGCAGTATGGATTGTCGGCCGAAATGCCATTTCCCCAACCGTCACCATCGGTATCGACCATCCACATACGTTCCAGAGGTGAGCGCCCGAATACATGGTTGAGGGCAATGTCCAGAATCACCGCAATGCCGTTCTGGTGGCAGAGATCAATAAACTCTTTCAGTTTGGCCGGCGCTCCGTACCGTTTGTCAGGTGCCATGTGGAAAGCCGGATTGTATCCCCAGCTCATATTTCCTTCAAACTCCATAATCGGCATCAGCTCAATGGCATTGATCTTCAGATTCTTAAAATAATCGAACCGGTCAATCAGATCCTGATACGTCCGCCGGCTGTCGAAATCCCGGATCAGCAACTCATAAATCACCAGATCTTTTTTCGAAACCGTCTGATTGGCTTTCGTCGAGCTGGTCCAGTTGTATTGCCAGTAGGCATTCGGGCCGGTCTGGATCACCGATACTTCTCTGTCCTGTCCCGGCGCAATGGTATTGTACACCGGCAAGCCCGGATAAACGCCCAATGTCACAATCTCAGGATCATCAAACGGCGATAAAACCAGGGTTGAAAACGGATCGGCTGTCTTCACGGCTTTGGGTGAATTGGCGGCCGGACTGTCATCACACACCCAATACTGAAACGCATACCACGTGCCTGGGGTCAATCCGGTAACATCGTACCAGAATTTGCCACTGACGGGATCCTTTTTCATCACATGCGCATCAGTTGGATTCCAGCTGTTGAAGTTCCCGGCCACATACACAAAATCTTTGCCCGGTGCATTGAGGACCAGGGTGGCTTTTGTCGCATCCACATCGTTGTAATTTACACCATCCCTCAATCCGGACGGTATCGCAGCACTCTCCGGCACCTGCGCTTTGATCACACTGAAGGTTTTCTGAATCGCAACCCCGTTTTTCCGGGACGATAAACGATACTTTCCATTAACAGGTGCCGCAACCGAATAGGAATAGCTACTGGCCGAAGCCACCGAATCGAGCATTGTACCATTGGGTGCCCGTAAGGCATAACTGGCATCCCCGCCGGTATTGGAGGCGGTGACAGACAATCCACCACCAGCAGGATTCCACAAAACAGTGGCGCCATCAGAAGGTGAAGTCAGGTTCATATCAAATGATCCCACATTGAGAGAAAGATCAGCTGTCTGGGCATTTCCGGCTGAATTCCGCACCACCACATTCAGTTTGGTGATAGAGCCCGAAGCCACATTGTAAAAGCTTTGGATGGACGTGGAAATCACCAGTTTGTACTGATTGGCCGAAACCAGAGTAAGGGCAGGTTGCGTTGTATTTACGCCCCAGTTACCGATCACATTCTGCCAGGCTGCACCGTTCAGGGTCACACCCGTGTGGAGATATAAGGTTCCGGTTGCATTGGCGAGTGGTGTTCCGGCAGCGTTGAAAAGGATGGTCCCGGGTTGATTCTGTTCCGGGTTTACACCACCTTCCCAGGTGAGCTGCCCGAAAGCAGTGGATACACCTGCAAGCACAAACAGGCATACCTTGAGCAAGGTAAATTTCATGATGGTTAATTAAATAAAGTAAGAAAGTAAAAAGAGGCGACAAACCTACACCCAATCCCGAAAGAATAAAAGAGGCAGTTCCCTCAAATTCAGCGGGAATCCCGATGAATTGATGTCCGACCGATGGCTAAAAAGAATGGGCTACTGAAGGAGTAATCTCCTGCAAAAACCCAAACCACGAAACACCCGACTCAAATCGTTGCGGCCGTGAAATTCCCCGCACCCATTTCTCCTTGCCCGACCGGGTCACAATGCGGTAATCACATTGCCATTGTTCCATGGTTTCGTAGGAAGACTGAATCGCCGACTGAACCCGATGCAGATCATCGTGGTGAATAAGCTCAAATATGAGATTCGGATTTTCCCTCACTTCATCATACGGTATTTCGGACAATCCCAGGATTCCTTCGGACACATATGGAAGCAGAAAACTGCCGTCTTCCAGTAATTCATACTGGTACAGACAACCCGGCACATGATTCGTCAGATTCTGAAGGCGAAGGGTCGATTGCTTCAGTTCATCTTCCACTTTTTTGAATGAGCTGATGTCCTGAAATGTACCGTACAGGCGGGTACAGACTCCGTCCTTGAAATCGACTTTGCCAATCGCACGGACCCAGACATCTTTCCCTTTGGCGGTCACAATCTGCAGTTCCACATCGTAGGGCACTCCATTCCGGATGGCGTTCATCCCCACTTCAAAGTACTTCTGCCGGCTTTCTCCTTCCTTGTAAAACTGGATTACCTTTTCAACCGTCGGCTCAAAATCATCCGGCAGTTCGTGGATTTCACGGGTTACTTCGGTCCAGAAAACCTTGTCGGTGGCCACATCATAACTCCAGCCTCCTACTTTGCCTACCCGGTTGGTTTCCAGAAGGAACGCCCTTGTGCTGGCCAGTTCTTCCTCTGCCTTTTTTCGCTCCGTTACATCGCGTTCGATCGAGATGAAGTGGCTGCACATTCCCACTTCGTTGAAAACAGGATCGATGCGGAAATCCACCCAGTATTTGCGGCCGTCCTTGGAATAATTGACCATCGAATCCTGAACCGGAACCCTCGCTTTCAGGGCTTGCTGCACACGGCTGATGGAATCCGGATCTGATTCCGGACCATGAAGAAAACTGGCCGGATCTTTCCCCGTAATTTCTTCGAGTTTGTAGCCGGTATGGTCTTCAAATGCTTTGTTCACCCAGGTAATCCGGCAAAACGGATCGGTGATAATGGTAAGGTCAGTTGTTTTGGATCCCACCAGAGAAAGCTCCTGCAACCGCACTTCAGCCAGTCGCTTCTCGGTTACATTGGTGGCGATAAAAATGGTTTCCAGCAGCTGACCATGTTCGTCTTTCAGAGAAGAGGCCGTGGCTGTGTAGTATTCGGTTTTGTCGTTTACCGTCAGTTTAAATTCCAGTTCCTGTGACACCGATTCTTCCTTCGACTCGTGGATGGTGATGATAAATAACCTCAGGTCTTCATCAGCCAGTCCCATTTCCTTCAGGTGTTTGTTCACAAATTGTGAAGGCAACGTAAACAGCAACTCATTGTCACGGTTCTGGTAGTACTGCGTCACAATAAAGTTTTTGTCCACAGCAAAGACAAGGTCACCAAGCCCGAACAGAATTTTCCGAAGGTTCTGGTTGGCCACATTCATGGTTATTTCAGCCTGCTTTTCTTTTGTGATATCCGCTTTGCGCACCAGCCAGGGATCTCCACCAATCAGATCTGTCCCTGTAAAGTGGAATGCTTTGCAGTGCCACCAGATCTGACTGCCATTTTTATGACGGCACCGGATGGTTTTTTCGCAGGTTTTCTGACCGTTTTCGGCAGAAGTCCTGGCCAGTTCAAGGAAGGCCTCGAGATCTTCCAGATGGATAAAATCGATTTTTTGTTTCTCTGTTTCTGCCAGTATTCCGGGGTCGTACCCCATCGTTTGCCAGATGGCATCCGGAAACCATTTTGATTCCGAATGTTCCGGATTCAGCATCCAGTAGTGTTGCTCCAGTTCTTCAACCAACAGATCCTCAACCGGTTTGCCGGAAATCAGGTTGCGAAATATAGCAGATGTCAGTTTATTCATTCCAGGCGACGGTGCAAAAATCTGAGCGAGATCATGCCAATTGGACATGGTATCGTTCAACGGGGAGGCAAAACTAGAGAAATTTACGTGAGCCGGAAAACCCTTCGCCCATTCCACTCCATTCATCGTTCTAATGATTGTCATTTGGAGTCGGGAGAAAAATCGCTCCGGGCGCAGAACCCGACGTTCCATCGCACCATACCCGATGGCGCCATCACCTACTATTCTTAGTCTCGGGCAGGTTGCATTCAGAGTCAATGCTTGACCTTTTGCAGACTACCTCAATTTGCCACTTTCCCGCCACTGTTTGTAGATTGCCTTTCTTTTCAACGGCTCCACCTCTATGACACCCCTGTTCCGGATTTTTACCATCGACGAGGACGAAATCCGACGGCTTGAAGCCATGCCCAATGAGCCGCACTCCCACGATTTCGAAGAACTCATCATCGGAACGGAAGGTACGCTTGATCATTTCATTGACTTCAAAACCACCCGGTTCGAAGCACCTCTTATCAGTTTTGTAACCAAAGGGAAAGTGCACCGCGTCTTTCCACAGATTGCCAACGGACGGTGTCGAATGTGGGTCATCCGCTTCAAAAGTGAGTTCATTCCCGAAACCACCTTTCAGCTCTATTCCAACTACCATGACCACGCAGGTTTTTCGATGCCCGATGGGCCCTGCTTCCAGCGGATGGCCTCGCTCTGCAGTATGATGTCGCTGGAAATGGAACAGGCTTTTCCCGATTTTTCGGTGATCCGCCACCTGCTGGAAGCCCTTTTCGCCATGATCGAATCGGAACGAAGCAAGATCCAGCCCGACGAAAAAGGCATACAGAAAACCCAGAACATCACCTTCAAAAACTTCCTGCGTATTCTGGAAGAAAACTTCCGCCGTCCGGAAGGGGTCGATTTCTATGCAGAGAAGCTGTTTATGTCGTCACGCAATCTCAACCTCATCTGCCGCAACATCCTCAACCAGAGTGTCACCGAAATCATCGAAACCCGCAAACTGATCGAGGCCAAAAACCTGCTTCTCAATTCCGACAAAACCATTTCCGAAATCGGTTTCGAACTGGGCTTCAACGAGAAATCATATTTCACCAATGTGTTTAAAAAGAAATCCGGGCAAACGCCTTCCGAATTCCGCGAGGAAATGAAGAAGATACTTTCTATGTCTTTGCGTTAAGACCGAAAGTGGCTGTCCAAAAAGGTGAGACACTCTGTTTTTTTAGATCAGAATCAATATTCACATAGAAAAATCCTATGTGCTTCTATGTTTCTATGTGGTTTAAAATGAGTCATTTAACCACATAGAAACATAGGTCACATAGAAAATACATAAAGTTCTAATTGAATACCAGGTTGATTAGATCTGGCGTTGAGAGACTTTTTAGACATCCCCTTTCTTTTGAGACCTGAAAAAAACTACTTAAGGGAACGACGTAAAATCTCCTTTCCTGATATCACAACATATTTTCCGATTAGTGTTACCAATCATTGACAACAAAATCTCAGTTTTGACCTGAGTTACAGGAGACAAACCAACGCTCCGGATCATTCACGAAACAAATGGAAAGGAAAGATTTTCTGAAAGCATTGGCCCTGCTCCCTTTTGCTGGTAACGCTATGAACCTCAACGAACTTAGTAAGATAACTGAACCCATGGGCAGCACCGAAACAATGCCCGTCCTTTTTCTGGGGCATGGCAGTCCGATGAATGCCATCGAAGAAAATGAATTTGTAACCGGTTTCCGGAACAGCGCCAAAGGAGTGCCCACGCCGACTGCCATTTTATGTGTGTCGGCGCACTGGGAAACCCGCGGCACATTTGTCACCGCCATGGGGAAACCACCGACGATTCACGATTTCGGTGGTTTTCCAAAGGCCCTGTTCGACGTACAGTATCCCGCACCTGGCAGTCCCGAACTGGCGAAGCAAACCAAGGCCCTCATCACCAAAACGGAAGTAGGTCTCGACCAAAGTTGGGGACTTGACCACGGTGCCTGGTCGGTGATCATGCACCTTTACCCAAAGGCCAATATTCCGGTGATTCAAATGAGCATTGACTACACCAAGCCCCCGCAGTATCACTATGATCTGGCCCGGGAACTGGCGGCCCTCCGGAAAAAAGGTGTGCTCATTGTCGGAAGCGGCAACATGATCCACAACCTGGGAATGGTGGCCTGGGACAAACTGAACGCCGATAATTATGGCTTCGACTGGGCACTGGAGGCCCGGCACAAAATGAACCAGTTCATTCTCAATGGCGATCACAAATCGCTGATCAACTTCAAATCTCAGGGCCGTCCTTTCGATCTGTCGATTCCCACACCTGAGCACTTTCTGCCACTACTTTATGTACTGGCGCTCAAGAGTGAAAAAGATAAAGTGTCCCTGTTCAACGACAAAGCGGTGGGTGGTTCTCTGTCGATGACTTCTGTGCGAATCGAAAAAGCCTGATGAATCATTCTGAAATCATGCCGTCCCAAAAGTCAGGAACCGTGGGACCTGTCCCGATTTTACATCAGGAGCGAACAGAGGTTTTCCGCAGAGAAGCGCAGAGAATAAAATTGGTTTTCAGATTTACCACACCGCCATGTAGCGTGTCCCACGCTACATTAAAAATAAACCCATGGTGTGTGTCTCACACACCATGCCCATTCCTATTCTTCCTCCTTTTCTCCTTCTCCCTCATGGCCCAGAAACCGGTGCTGCATTCCACCAAGGCGGGTTTGTCATACCTCAAACATTCGCCCAAAACAGCATCCGCCAAATCACCGGTGCTGATTCTGCTTCATGGCGTAGGCTCCAATGAAGAGGATCTGTTTTCTCTGGCCGGTCAGTTGCCAGACAACCTGATGGTGTTATCAGTTCGGGCACCCTATACATTGGGACAAGACAGTTACAGTTGGTATCCCGTCGATTTTTCGTCGGGAAAACCGGTATACGATGCAGCGGTTGCCGAAAAAAGTCGTTTGCAGTTGGTTCAGTTGATCGAAGAAATAAAAAGGACGGAACCGGTCGATCCGAAACAGGTGTACCTGGGAGGGTTTAGTCAGGGAGGGATTATGTCATACAGCGTGGGCCTCACCCGACCAGAATTACTCAAAGGCATTGTCGTGCTGAGCGGCCGTTTGCTGGACGAAGTCAAAACACGGACGGCACCCAAAGAGAAACTCAAACCTCTCCGGGTTTTCATTTCGCACGGAACGCAGGACCCGATGATCGCAGTTGTGCAGGCACGAAATGCCCTTTCGTTTGTGACTTCACTGGGGTTGAAACCCTATTACCGCGAATATCCGGCGGTGCACACCATTACGCAGGACATGATCACCGATCTGTTGAACTGGCTGAAATCCTGATTGGCCGGGGAAAGTAAGCTTGTTGCATAAAGAATGTAAAGGCTATGACATTAGCCTGGCGAATCAGATTGTTTTCCGAGCTGATCCAGTTCTTTCTGGTATTCTGATATCTGAAAATCGAGGAAGCGTGCCTGCAAAGATTTCTGAAGATTGTTCACCAGCGATCCTGAAACTTCGGCTTGTTTGGCTACATTTAGAAGAATCACACCCTTGAGAATGTGTTGTTCATTTCCCAATTCTGCCTTTTCGAATTCCTGTTGAAGGAAGGCTTGTACTTTTGGGTAGTCCATTTCGGGTTGTGCGGATTTATTCTGCCGGATTATTTCCTTATCCCTTTCATTCCTCAGACGAAAAACCTCTTTTTCCAGAAATTCTCTCGCCTCACTCACTTGTTCTGTCGGGATGGGTTTTGATGGAGACTGGATCCAGTTTTTTTCAAATTCTTTCCAGTTATTGAACAGCGAAACATAACGCTGACTTGCAGCCGCACTTAAGCTCCGTTTACCGGTTTCGAACAGTGCAACCAGACTTTTGGATACGTTGAGGTAAATGGCAAAATTTTCCTGGGTAAAACCCAGTTGCCTGCGTAATGGGATGTTTTCCATGCTGATGAAAAATGATGTACTATGGCAAGAAACAAAAAATTCATTTTGTAATCAAGAGCATTGTAATCAACATTTCGATTACAAGTGCCATGATTACAAATTCTGTAACCAAAACGATTGTTTTCTATTGTGTGATTACAAATCAATGTCGTTTAGTTAAGCAAAAACAATGTTGCCAATCATAAAACACTTCTTTCAATTTGAAATACTCAGCGATTCTCTTGTATTTCTCTCCGTGTTACTCTGCGGTTAAAACGAGTCTGATTTTGAACAAGCTGCATTTGATGCCTAAAAGGTCTTCTTGGCCACAGCACTTGTCCCGGTTTTACATCGGGAGAATACTGCAATCCATATTTTTCTTCGGGATGGACTTCATTAGGTTCCAGCCATTGTATGGTCTGTCCGGAAGATTCGTATTAGAATTCATGGCTGGAATTGAAAAGAAGGAGTTGAGTAAAAAGTTTTCTGTTGATTTGGTCAGGATTGAAGTGGTTCGATTGATCACGAAACCGTCCTTTTACCTGTCTGTAAAACATGCTCCGAATCTTCCGCTCCGTCCGTGAACAAATGCTGTCCGGAAACCAGATCAGTCGCTATCTGGCCTATGCCCTGGGTGAAATCGTGCTGGTGGTGATCGGCATTCTCATTGCCCTGAGTCTGGACAACTGGAATAAGCAGCAAGCCGAAAACCGTCAGGAAGCACAGTCGTTGGCCAATCTTTGTTCCGATCTTGACGAACAATCGGTTTTACTGACGGAATTTATCCGGATTGAAACTGCTTATTCCGATCATGGCGTGGAAGTGGTGCAACATTTCGTGCGTCATAAAGGTTTTCACCAGATGGATTCGGTGCTGCCTCAGCTTAATTCGCTGGCTTCACGAAGAACGTTCAACCCAACCAACACAACTTTTAAAGAACTCATTTCCACCGGAACGATCGGACTCATACGGAACGATACTGTCAAACGGGCCATTGTTCGCTACTACCACAATCTGGAAAGGGTGAATCTGATTGTGAACAACAACAATGCCCGGCTGGTGGATGCGCTGTTTAATCCGGTGTTGTTTGACCAGACCCGGTTTGTGAGCGACATCGACGATCCGGAAATGAATGAGCTCTCCAACCGGATCCTGGACAGTGCCAGTTTGCAATTCCTGAAGGCTGCTTCGGACAATCAGCTTTCTGATCCTGCCAATTCACTTCACCTGATGAATGCGTTGCAGGAGCGGATCAATGTTGCCAATGGGCATATAAATTTGTACAACACCTTACAGGCCGAAACCCGGGCGTTGCATCAGAAGTTGAAAAAAGAGCTGGAGAAAAGCGGGGAGTAAGGGGAATGGAAAATTCCGGAACTGAACCAGATTTCTCTTCCGCCACTTCCTTATTTCACCTCCTGCATCAGTTTCCGGATCAGCGGAGAAATAACAATGAGCAACACCCCGGCGATGATCGCATAGAGTGCAAATTGCTTGTAGCCTTCAGTGTAAGAAAGTAGCTTGTCCATTGGAGTTGGATTGGTGGCTACCGATACAATACTGGCGCCAAATAATCCGGCCACATATTGTCCGTACGCACTTGCCAGAAACCACATTCCCATCATCAAACCCTGAAGCCGGGCTGGCGAAAGTTTGGTCATAATGGACAGTCCGATGGGAGACAGGCACAGTTCTCCGAGGGTTACAACAAAATAGGCGATGGTGAATACGTCGAGAGAGGCCACACCGTCTTCATTGGCAAAAAAGCGGCAGGCATAGAAGGCATAGAAGGCAATTCCCAGAAACAGGAAGCCCAGGCCAAATTTCACCACTGTATTGGGCTCCATCTTCCGGCCCGACATCCAGACCCACAGCAAACCCACAACCGGAGCAAAGAGAATCACGAACAAACTGTTGGCAGCGTTGTTCACACCGTTTGGATCCAGAGTGAGCATTCCGCCCAGCATTTTGTCGCTCAGGTTATTGGCAGCAAACAAACTGAGGGATCCTCCTGCCTGTTCGAAAATGGCCCAGAAAACAACTGAGAAAAGTATGAACAACAACGCAGCCGCCAGTTTTTTGGCTTCCGCAGCTGAGTGGCGGGTCATCTCATACACCAGATAGAGCAAACTGAACGGCCCGATGATGTACATAAAAATATCGGTGTATTCCGTATTGGCTACCATCATCATAATCAACGGAATCGCAGCCAGCGCACCTGCATACACCACATATTCATACCATTTTTTTCCCTCTTCGGTTTTGCCTTCTGCGGATTGGAAAGGCGACAATCCGATTGGACCCAATGTGCTGCGTGTATAAACAAATGTGATCAAGCTTATGGTCATCACCACAGCGGCAAGTCCGAAGGCCACATTCCAGCGAAGCGCTTCGGGAACCATTGAACCAAGTAAGGCACCTTTCCCAATGGCGACGCAGGCATATCCACCCAACAGTGCCCCGATATTGATTCCGGAATAAAACAGCGAAAATCCGGCATCCCGTCGGCTGTCGCCTTCTTTGTATAGAGCACCCACCATCGTGGAGATGTTGGGTTTAAAGAAACCCGTCCCGATGATGTTGAAGCTCAGACCCAGAAAGAAAAACTCCTTTGGATCGTATGCCAGGATCAGACTTCCGGTGATCATAAGCAGGCCACCCCAGAAAAGCGACTTCCGGAAACCCAGAATTTTATCGGCAAACAAACCACCGATGAAGGTAAACGCATAAACAAATGCCTGAGTCGCTCCATACTGAAGGTTGGCCTGTTTCTCTTCCATGAACAGGTGATTCACCATAAAAAAGGTGAGCATTCCCCTCATTCCGTAGAAGCAGAAGCGCTCCCACATTTCAGAGAAGAAGAGATACCACAACTGTTTCGGATACTTTCCTTCAAAGGTCTGTATCTGATCTAAGGTCTGTGTCTGTTGCATTTTAGTTTGGTATGATAAAAAAAGCCGCGATGAAACACGGCTTTTGATGGATGTAGTTGTTGATTAAAAAAGTTTGTTTTCACGCATGACGCCATTGAGCCATTTCAGCATCAGAAACAAAAGAATCCCGGCTGCGAGAACCAGTCCGAAGTTCATGTAGAAGAAATCTTCTTTGTGCTCGAATCCTTCCCACATACCCGAAAGCATACCGGAAAGTTTGTTACCTACCGAAATAGCGAGGAAAAATCCACCCATCATCAGAGCGGTAATCCTTGGCGGCGAAAGTTTGGAAACGAGTGACAGTCCCATTGGCGACAGGCAAAGTTCCCCGATCGTAATCACACCGTACGAAGCCAGGAGCCAGAAAGAACCGGCTTTTCCCGTCAGGTTGTTGGTCGAAAGGACAGCGCCCACCATCACCAAAGAGGAAAGGGCAGTAATGATAAGACCAATGGCAATTTTGGTTGGCGTACTTGGTTCGCTGTTCCGGCCACGGAGAAATCCGAAGAAACCGATCACAAGTGGCGTCAGAACCACTACCCAGAATGGGTTCATCGATTGGTACAGTTCGGTTGAATATAGTTTAAGATCCTGTCCTTTTGGAGGAATCTGATCACCGGGAAGACTTTCAAAATACTTGCGTGATTTTTCCAGTTGCCCGATCTGACCGGCAAATTTTCCTTTGGCCTGAAGCTCTTCTTTGGTAACAGCAGGCATCGCATTTTCCTGATCCCGCATGCTTTTGATGGTGGCATTGAAGGTGTTTTCATCACTTGACACGATGTCATTGTTCACCACAACCTGGGCCATGCCGATGGAATTGGCGGCGGTTGAAATGCTTTCCGGCATTTTGCGGTCGGTATGGTCCTCTGCCCAGATGGTGAGTGCATCACCGTTCTGGTGGAAAATCGCAAAGAATAAAATCACGCAGGTAAACACAGCCAGCAGTGCTTTGATGGCCCGGCTTTCTTTGGCTTCTGCAGTAAATGCCAGGTAAATAAAGAAACCGATGACAGGTAAACAACCGAAAATAAAGGCGTCGTTGGTATCGGTACCCAGAATGTTTCCGGGAAAGATATAGCCCAGAATTCCGAATATAAACATTGGCAGTACCGTCATTCCAAGGATTTTGCCTGTTGGCATATCGCCGTCTTTCAGAGGCTTCACCACATCCACATGTTTAATGTGCTGTGTGCCTGCCAGGAAAATGGTTACACCAAGCAACATACCCACACCTGCCGCAGCGAAGGCATAACCCCATCCGTAATTGATGCGCATGTACGCAGCGACGAAGTTGCAGATGAAGGCCCCCACGTTGATGCCCATGTAGAAAATGTTGTAGCCGGCATCCTTTTTACTTTTCAGTTCATCGGTGCTGTACAGGTTCCCGACAAGCGTTGAAATATTCGGTTTGAAAAATCCGTTGCCACAGATCACAAGGCCCAGGGCAATAAAGAAAGTAGTTTCACTGTGAATCGAAAGGCAGAAATAACCGGCTGCCATCATAAGGCCACCCAGCACAATGGACCGGCGGTATCCCAGAATCCGGTCGGCCAGCAGTCCGCCAATGAACGGTGTGAGGTAAACCAGTCCGAGGTAGGTTCCGTAAATATCAGATTTTTTGCCGGGGTCAAAACCCATACCTCCGTTGTTCCAACCATCGAGCATATAGAGGGAAAAGATTCCCAGCATGAGATAGTACCCGAAGCGTTCCCACATTTCGGTGAAGAACAAAATATACAAGCCCTTGGGATGACTTGCATCCTGTGTCAATGCTTGATTTGGTGTCGCCATTAAAGATTAAATTTTTTAAAGGTCCGAAGTAAAGGCAAAATTGTCAATGCCCAAAGAAAATTCGGCAGTGAGGCCTGGTCAGCAAATGTTCAGCAGGAAAAACCCTCATTTCACCCGCTGAAAATCAGCCTGGTGTTTCAATTTCCGGAAGCTGAAGTCTTGCGGAATTCCATCGATATCTACGTCAAATCCAGTACCATTTTTGATTAAGAAACCATGCATGGGTTCGGAACAGGGCATAAAAAAAGCCACGCAGTAAGCGCAGCTTTTTTGTTATGATGATAGCCGGAAATTATTCGGCTTCGTTTTCGTCGGCTTTGCGGAAAAACAATTTACCGTCCAGAAACTCGTCAATCGCAGTTGCTGTTGGTTTTGGTTGTCTTTCAAAGTGGCGGGAGATTTCAATCTGCTCCCGGTTTTCGAAAATTTCTTCGAGGTTGTCGATCCCGGTGGCGAACTCAGCCAGCTTTTCAGTGAGCTCCACTTTTTCTTTGGTTCCGATCTGACGGGCCCTGCGGCCAATCACAACGATGGACTCATACAGGTTTCCGGTTGGTTCGATGATCGAATCCAGATCTCGTGTTACCGCAGAAACCGGAATTTTCGGACTGGCAGAACGTAACTGCCGGGTGGGATCTATTTTCTGTTTTTTCATTTTGAATCTTTCTTCGCCAGAGCCAACTGCCGGCTGGAGTAGTCAAAAACATTCTCCAGTTCCTTCAGTTTTTTGCTCTTTGGAAATGAATCGACAAAAGTAGTATAAAAATCTATTGTTTGTTGAAAACGCTCCGGCTTTTTCGCATCCGTGCTGTTTTTCGCCAGTTTGAACGCCGCCAGAATCCGGATGTACAATGCCTGCTCCCTTTCCGGTGAGTTTGGATAATCCTTGGCAAAATTATTCAATGTGATGATGGCCGATTTATATTCCATCACCTGGTAAAACAAACGGGCATTTTCAAAATCCTTCGTCTCCAGCTTTTCATTCAGCCGGTCGATCATCGTCTGGCACTTCGGCCTTCGCTCAGAATCCGGATATTTATTTATAAAATTTTCAATCGCCAGAATCGCTTTGTCTGTATTTCCCTGGTCCAGATAGTATGAAGGAGAATTTTCAAACTGAGACAATGCCACCATATAGGAGGCTTCTTCAGCGTAAATGCTTCGGGGATAGGTTTCCAGAAAATAGTCAAAATAGAAAGCCGATGATTCCAGGAGCCGGAGTTCATACTGGCACATGGCATACAGGAATTCGGCTTTTTCAGCGTTCTCTGTTCCCTTTAAAAGAGGAATCAATTCCTCCAGCAACTGAGAAGCACGGTAAAAATCTTTTTTGTCGTAATAGGCATAAGCGCCTTCCCGCTTCACATCCAGATCGTCCGATTTCTGCAGTTTAGAGAATTTACTGCAGGAAGAAAAAATGATCAGAAGGAAAAATAAGACGATGCGTAGTTGTGCCATGAAGGTGCAAAGAAAGGAAGCTTTCCGGATATTTTTGTCAGCTAGCTCATCTCTCCCCGGATTGCCCGAACCAGATAACGGCGGGCATCGGCCGGAAATTCCTGGTTGGCAAGAAGAAACATCAGTTTGGTGATGGCCGCTTCGGTGGTTGAATCAGCACCACTCAACACTCCGATGTCCTGTAGGTGGCGTGAAGTTTCGTACCGTCCTTGTGTGACGGTGCCACCGTTGCACTGGCTCACATTGTAAATGAGCATTCCGCTGTCAATGGCGTTTTTCAGAAGGCCAATGAACCAGTCGCTGGTCTCTGCATTTCCGGATCCGTAGGTTTCCAGCACGACTCCCCTCAATCCCGGAATTTCCAGAATAGCCTTCACCGTAACATAGTTGATGCCAGGAAAAAGCTTGAGAATGGTCACATGGCTGTCCATCTTTTTGTAGACCTTTAGCTTGCTGTACGGCTGATAGGGTTTGATCACATTGAAATTGTAGTCGATCCGGATTCCGCAGGTAGCCAATGATGGATAGTTTTTGCTTTCAAACGCCCGGAACTGCGCACTTTCGATTTTTTTGGCCCGGTTGCCACGCAGAAGTTTGTTGCTGAAAAACACACAGACTTCCGGCACAATCGGTCTTCCATCCCGTCGGGCCGAAGCAATTTCCAGGGCGGTGATCAGGTTTTCCCTCGCATCTGTCCGGACGGCACCGATCGGTAGCTGAGCTCCAGTAAAAATGACAGGCTTGTTCAGGTCTTCCAGAAGATAACTTAGGGCCGAAGCCGAATAGGCCATGGTATCGGTCCCGTGAATGATCACAAAACCATTATATCCATCATAATGTTGCTCGATCAGACTCGCCATCGTGATCCAGTGCGATGGTTGCACGTTGGCAGAATCAATCAGTTGATGAAACGAAATCACCGTCAGGTTCAGATTGAACTTATCAATCTCCGGGATCTGACTGAGAATCTGCTCGAAGTCAAACGGAACGAGTGTCTGGGCAGATTCTTCAAATACCATTCCCAGCGTTCCTCCTGTGTAAATCAGCATCACCGACGCCGCTTTGGGGTCAGGACTTTTCTTTACCTGAATGGTTTTGTATTCACCGGATGGTTTCTCCTGATCTTTCAATGTTCAAATGTTCTTTAAAATAAGCGGAAACAGCCTTTTCAGACGGTTATTAATGGGATTCCAAATCAAATAAAGAAACTGCATTTGCAGTGGTTATTTCTGCAATTCGTGCCGGACTTATTTCGTAAAGGTCCGAAAGTCCATAGACAACTTCCTGAAGATAAGCGGGTTCATTTCGTTTTCCCCGGTACGGAACAGGAGGAAGGTAGGGTGCATCGGTTTCCAGGACGATGTGATCCAGCGGAATCCGGCTGATAAAATCGCGGAGGGAGTTTTTCTTATACGTAATACTTCCGCCCACACCCAGAAAAAATCCCATAGCTATAATTTCTCTGGCCTCATCTTCCGTACCGGAAAAACAATGGAAAACACCCCGTATACCTTGGGCTGCAAATGGTTTGACAAGATCAATGGCTTCTCGGGTTGCTTCTCTGGTGTGGAGTGAGACCGGAATCGATTTCTCCAATGCCCAGCCCAACTGAACCGTCAGTGCCTGCTTTTGCTCTTCAATAAATTCCTTCGACCAGTAAAGATCAAGCCCGATTTCTCCGACAGCAGCGGCGGGAAACTGATCAAACATCGGATAAATGGTATCCAGTTCTTCTCTCCAATTGGCCAGTACGTGGCAAGGGTGAAGTCCCCACATCGGTTTTAGTTGAGGATGTTGGGCACAGGCATCTGACACCATGCCGATCGTTGAGCTTTCAATATTGGGCAGAAGCATCCATTGAACTCCAACCTTTACGGCACGTTCTACGACAGGAGCCAGATCGGTTTGAAATTGTTCGCCAAAAATATGCGTGTGGGTATCGACCAGAATCATGCACAAATCTGGTTAATCGAACGGATTCCGGAAGTGTATTTTTCAGAATGCGATTGTATTTTGTATGAAATCCGGACTTATGCGATTGGAGTTTTTCGGGATACTGATTGAACTATTTCTTGTTGCCCACAAAATTTTACCTTTCCAATTTGAAATTTTACCGAATTTAATTTTGATTAAGTCTTGTGTTACGATGAAAAACAGTTCTTTTTTTTGAGTTGAGTGATTTTTTAGTTTGATAAATCAATTCAAATTTGAACGTTTGCGGATTATCAAATCGTTTCAAATGAAATTCAGACTGTTACAAATTGCCTTGCTGTTAAGTCTACCTTTCAGCAGTTGGGCCCAGCGGAATTGCGGTTCCGTAGAACACCACCAGCACCTGATTCAATCTCATCCGGAAATCAAAAATAACCGGAGGCAGATTGAAGAAAACACGCAAAGATTCGAGAAACAACAAGGAACAGACAAAGCGACAGGTATTGTGTATACCATTCCTGTTGTTGTTCATATCGTGTACCGTACTGCCGCTGAAAACATTTCAGATGCGCAGGTTCTCAGCCAGATTGCTGTTCTGAACGAAGATTACCGGATGCTCAATGCAGACCATGTGAACACACCTGCCCTGTTTGCAGGTTTGAAATCCGATGCAGAAATCCAGTTTTGTCTGGCAAAGCAGGATCCAACTGGTGCAGCGACCACCGGTATCACCCGGACAGTTACAACCAGAACGACATTTGGAACCAATGACGCTGTAAAATCGGCGTCTACCAATGGAAAAGCAGCCTGGAATACATCCACTTATCTGAATCTCTGGGTTTGCAACATCGGGGGTGGAATTCTGGGGTACGCTCAGTTCCCTGGCGGTCCTGCTTCTACGGATGGTGTCGTAATTGACTACCGCTATTTCGGAAGAGGCGGTTCTTCAGTTGCCCCATTCAATAAAGGCCGGACAGGAACCCATGAAGTTGGCCACTGGCTAAATCTGAACCACATCTGGGGTGATGACGGTACTTCCTGTTCCGGAACCGACAACGTTGCCGATACTCCGAACCAGGCTGATGAAAACTACGGATGCCCTTCATATCCAACTGCTTCCTGCAGTAACACCAGCGATATGTATATGAACTACATGGACTACACCGATGATGCCTGTATGTATATGTTCTCTGCCGGACAGGCAACCCGCATGCGTTCTGTCCTTGCCCCAGGTGGTGCCCGTGCTTCACTTGCCAATTCCAGTGGTTGTAACAATCCAACGGGAACAACCTGTGGAGTTCCTGCAGGTCTGACAACATCTGCTATTACGCAAACAACTGCCACCCTTGGATGGGGAGCTGTTTCCGGTGCTGTTACCTACAATGTTCAGGTGTATAATGCAGCGAACACACTGCTGGGCACTTACAGTACAGCCACCAACAGCTACAATGCATCTGGTTTTACCGCAGCTACAAGTTACAAGTTTGCTGTTCAGACAATTTGTTCCGGTGGGTCGAGTGCTTATAGTGCAACGACCAATTTCACCACTGCATCGGCAGGAGTAACCTGCGGAACACCAACAGGACTTGCTTCATCCGCAATTGCACAAACCACTGCAACTGTCAGCTGGACAGCAGTTTCTGGTGCTACATCGTATAATCTTCAGTATAAAACAGCTGCGGCTGCCAGTTTTACCAGTGTAACGACATCAGCAACGAGCTACAACCTGACAGGTTTGGTTGCTGCGACAGCGTATGTATTCCAGGTTCAGAGTGTTTGTGCCGGAGGTACCAGTGCTGTGAGCAGTCAGGGAACCTTCACCACACTGTCTTCCGGAACGGTAACCTATTGTACATCCAAAGGAACCAGCCAGGCAGATGAGTGGATCGACCGGGTTTCATTGGGTGGTATGACCCGCACGTCTGGTAAAGATGCCGGATATATTTATTACACCACCGCATCTGCGAATGTCACAGCCGGCTCTTCTTACTCGTTGGGATACAGTGCTGCCTTCACCTCAACTGCTTATACTGAGTACTGGAGAGTGTATATTGACTGGAATAAAAACGGTGTGTTTACAGACGCCGGTGAGCAGGTGGTTAGCCGAAGTTCATCTTCAGCCGCTAATTTGTCTACAACCATTACCGTACCGGCAACAGCGAAAAACGGAACTACAAGAATGCGGGTTGTCATGAAGTACGGAGCGTACGGAACCAGCTGCGAGACTTTCACATATGGTGAAGTAGAAGATTACAATGTCGTAGTTTCAGGTGGTGTGAATCGTGAGATTCAATCTGAATTTACATCGAATGAATCACCTTCCGATTTTCAACTGTATCCAAATCCGGCCAGCGACAAAATTGTTCTTTCCAAATCTGAACTCGGATGGTTTGAAGGCGCAACTGTTATGATGGTTGATATGAAAGGAAAAACCTGGAAGAAAGAGGCATTGACTTCTCCGAATAATGATCTGGAAAAAGCCGAATTAAGCGTAGATAATTTGCCAAACGGCCTTTACAACGTAATTATTTTTTCGGGAGATTCGAAGATTTCCAAAAAAGTATTAGTATTGCATCCTTGATCCTTACACCGGATCGACCAAAAAGCAAATAACGCTGGAGCCGGCCCATTTACCTGGGCCGGCTCTTTTTTTGATCACGAATAATTCTGTCAGACAAATGTCACCAACTGCGAACGATCATGAGTTTTATATGCGGAAAGCCTTGTCGATGGCAGAGCTGGGGTCTGAAAACGGGGAAGTTCCGGTGGGAGCCGTCCTTGTGTGCGACGGTAAAATCATAACCAAAGCTCACAACCAGACCGAGTTGCTTCACGATGCTACGGCCCATGCGGAAATGATCGCCATTACATCGGCTTGTGCACATTTTAACTCCAAATACCTCAAAGATTGTGTTTTATATGTGAGTCTCGAGCCTTGTCCGATGTGTGCGGCTGCGCTATACTGGACCCAGATCAAAACGGTTGTTTGGGGAGCCGGAGATGAAAAACGTGGTTTTTCATTGTTTCAGCCACACCTTTTGCATCCAGCCACTGAAATGGTACCGGGGGTAATGGCCGAAGAATCGAGACTTTTGATGAAACAATTCTTCCGGGAAAGGAGAGTTTGACCAGTGTGGTTTAATCTCGCTTTTCCATACGTTGATGCAAACCATTTATCTATCTTTGCCCCTCTGAAAACAGAGGGCTCCACAAATTTATGATCCAGATTAAAACGGCTTTGCTTTCCACCTACTATAAAGATGGTCTCAATATCGTAGCGGAAGCGTTGGATCAGTTTGGAGTCGGCATGATTTCAACAGGAGGGACCCTCAAATTTCTTCAGGATGCAGGGTTTGACGCCCGGCCTGTGGAAGACCTCACCCAATTTCCTGAAATGCTGGGTGGGCGGGTAAAAACGCTCCATCCAAAAGTATTAGGCGGAATTCTAAACCGTCGGAATATGGCGGAAGATCAGTCGCAACTGCTTGAATTTGATATTCCTTCCATCGATCTGGTGGTTGTGAATCTTTATCCGTTTGATGAAACGGTTCTGGCAGGAGGGAGCCACGAAGACATCATTGAAAAAATAGACATCGGCGGAGTTTCCCTTATACGGGCAGCTGCTAAAAATTACCAGGATGTGGTGATTCTGGCTGATCCATCTGACTACCGGTTTCTGGCGAATGAATTGCTTGAAAACAATGGGTTCATTTCGCTGAAAACACGCAAACATCTGGCAGCAAAAGCTTTTCAGATTACAGCTGCGTATGATGCAGCCATCAGTCAGTATTTAGTATCGTTAGAGGAAGAAAGCAGTGATATGCCGGAGAAATGGATAGCGGTTGCAGGACCTGGTGCTCCGTTGCGTTACGGTGAAAATCCCCATCAGAAAGCCTCATTCTATGGAAATCTGAAAGACGTCTTCCAAAAGATTCATGGTAAAGAATTAAGTTACAACAATCTGGTGGATGCCGGTGCCTGTTGCGATCTGCTTGCCGAATTTGGAAGTGAAAAACCAGCCACCGTCATCGTGAAGCATACCAATGCCTGCGGTGTGGCCGTTTCAGAAACGTTGCATGAATCGTATTCCAGAGCATTGGCCTGCGATCCTCTTTCAGCCTTCGGCGGTGTAATCGGAATGAACAAACCGGTGGATGCAGAAACGGCCGCATTGGTTCAGGATCTGTTTTTCGAAATCCTGGTTGCACCTGATTTCTCTCCGGAAGCACTGGAAATTCTTTCTTCAAAAAAGAACCGGATTCTCCTTCGCCTGAAAGACTATAAAAAAACTGAGTGGCAGGTCAAATCGCTATTCAATGGCTTACTGGTTCAACAGTCAGACAGCAAAATTGCTGAACCATTGGAATGCAAAGTGGTCACATCAAAATCTCCTTCCGATTCGGATTGGCGGAATCTGATGTTTGCCAATAAAATTGTCAAGCACACAAAGAGTAATACCATTGTTCTGGCGAAAGATGGTATTCTTCTGGCAAGTGGAACAGGCCAGACCAGCCGGGTGGATGCGCTTAAACAGGCCATTCAGAAGGCGATTGGTTTTGACCTCAGTCTTGAAGGGGCAGCCATGGCATCGGATGCTTTCTTCCCCTTTCCTGACTGCGTGGAAATCGCTGCAGAGGCTGGAATTTCTTCTGTCATTCAACCAGGAGGGTCCATTAAAGACGCCGATTCTGTAGAGGCATGCAACCGACTGGGACTATCTATGGTAACCACAGGACTTCGCCATTTTAAACATTAACAACAAACGAAAACACAAGTCTAAGCACACACTTAGCACTCTATATGGGATTATTTGATTTTTTCACCAGCGACATTGCCATCGATCTCGGAACGGCCAATACGCTGATTATTCATAAGGACAAAATTGTTGTGGATGAGCCATCGATCGTGGCTTTGAACAAAAACACGGGTAAAGTGATCGCCATTGGCAAGGAGGCAATGCAAATGCACGAGAAAACCCACGATAGCATTAAGACGATCCGTCCGTTAAAGGATGGTGTGATTGCCGACTTTACGGCCGCCGAACAAATGATCCGGGGAATGATCAAAATGATCTATAAGGGCAACAGCTGGTTTTCTCCCAGTCACCGAATGGTGATTTGTATACCGTCCGGAATTACGGAGGTTGAAAAACGAGCGGTTAAAGACTCCGCTGAACATGCCGGTGCCAAAGAAGTGTACATGATCGCCGAACCACTTGCTGCTGCGATCGGGATTGGCATCGACATTGAACAACCGGTTGGCTCAATGATTGTGGATATTGGAGGTGGAACCACTGAGATCGCGGTAATCGCTTTATCAGGTATTGTCTGTGACCAGTCAATCCGGATTGCGGGTGATGTGTTTACGAAAGACATCCTTGATTATATGCGCCGCCAGCACAACCTCCTGATCGGAGAGCGGACTGCCGAGCGCATTAAAATAGAAGTAGGTGCTTCGTTGTCTGAACTGGACAATCCTCCACCTGACTATGAAGTACGTGGACGTGATTTGATGACGGGTATTCCGAAAGTGATCAAGGTTACCTACTCTGAAATTGCATTTGCATTGGATAAATCGGTTTCGAAAATTGAAGAAGCGGTTCTCAAAGCACTGGAAATCAGTCCGCCGGAATTGTCTGCTGATATTTATGATAAAGGGATTCACCTGACAGGTGGCGGTGCGTTGCTGAGAGGGCTTGATAAACGCCTTCACATGCGGACCAAGCTTCCGATTCACATTGCCGACGATCCTTTGAGGGCAGTTGTGCGGGGAACCGGAATGGCCCTGAAGCACCTTGACAATTTCAAAGCGGTCCTGATGACCTGATCATCAGAATACTTTACCGATCAAAATTTAAACAGCAGTAACCATTGGGTTCTTTATTTCGATTTCTTTACGAATACCGGCTTTTTTTCCTGTTCGTATTGTTCGAAATAATCTCATTCTGGATGGTGATCAACAAGAACACCAAACAGCAGATTGCCTTTCTGAATTCGTCCAATGAGTTTACAGCCGGAATCATGGGTGTTTCCGATGCCGTTTCCGGTTATTTTGGACTGGTGCAGGAGAATGAAAAACTGGCCGGGGAAAATGCCCGGTTAAATGCATTGCTGGTGAAATCACAGCAAACGATCCAGAAAATGGCAATGGACAGCATAAAGATTCCGGAGATGCTCGATCAGTACACGTTCATTGTAGCGAAGGTGATCAACAACTCGGTTTCAAGGCCAAATAACTACATCACGCTCAACAAGGGAACACTGGACGGAATTAAGTCCGGAATGGGGATTATTTCGCCACAAGGTGTAGTGGGCCGTGTAATGGTTTGTTCGGATCATTTCAGTACGGCCACCTCTTTGCTTCACTCCAAAATGCTGATCTCGGCTGAGATTTCTAGGATTCATTCCTCGGGTTCCCTGAAGTGGGGCGGCAATGATCCGGACATGGCCAATCTTGAATTTGTTGCCCGGCACCTTAAGCCGAAAGTGGGCGATACCGTCCGTACCTCAGAGTTCAGCAATATTCTTCCGGAAGGAATCCATGTTGGGGTGATCAAAAAAATCAGCCTGAAAGATGATGCTACATTTTACAATATTGAGGTTGATCTTGCTACAGATTTTAGCTCTCTCAACTTTGTGTATGTGATTGAGAATAAGTTGAAAGCCGAAAAAGATACCCTTCAGTTTCACACCACTGGCCAAACAGAATGATCGCACGAAACGTATTTCAGCTGGTTTTTAAGATCCTGATTTATCTGGGGATTTATTTCCTGGTTGCCAGCCGGCTACCTGCCTTTCATATGGCTTTGTGCCTGAGTTATACCGCTGTGATCCTTCTGCTTCCAATTGGGTCCAACGCTGTGAGAACCATGATTTTTGCATTTGCCATTGGGTTTCTGGTCGATATTTTTCATTCAACTCCGGGCATTCACACAGCCGCCTGTGTGCTGATGGCATTTTTCCGTGCAAACTTCCTCAACTGGATGGTACCGGCTGGCGGCTACGAAGAGTATATGACCATTTCCTTTCCTTCCATGGGATTAAAATGGTTTGTGCCTTATATGCTTGGCCTTTTATTTCTTCATCATTTCCTGTACTTCCTCATCGACTATTCGTCATTTGAACAAATCGGGATGGTTTTACTGAAGACAGCTCTCAGTTCGATTTTTACATTTCTGGCCATTGTTCTCATCCAGTTCGGGATTGAACCGCCCAAAAGAGCAGACTAAGCGTTGAACAGGACGCTGTCTGAGTCCACAGCCTATTTTGATTTTGCGGGTTCAACCAGATGAACAAACTTCTTGCCGTGGTAAACGGCGTAAAAGTTGTCATACCATGGTTGCGGGTAGTCACCAATTTCTCCAAAGAATATGGTTTTTGGACGATGCTGAACAGGCTGAACCCATATGCTGTCGCTTTCTGAAGTTTCAACCAAACGAATTCTCTCAAGCCTTTCCTGATTATATGCAGCTGCATCACCTGAATACAGATCATCAAACACATTCCGGAAATTGGAGGTCACAACCACGGATAAAACAGTGGCCAGCATCAGAATGCGGAGAGGTAACGATAGGGTTGGTTCGGGTTGTATGGAAACCGGTGATGTGAATAGGTTTCTTTTCCAAAAAACCACATTCATCATATACAGAAGAAAGAAATTGAACAGCAATGCGTTGGCTGTTCTACCCTGCACCATGCCTTCACCAAGAAAAGACGGCACAAAACAAAATGCTGAAAGTAAAACAGAAAGGGTGGTCAGTGTGATCAGCCAAGGTCTTTTTAATAACGGAACCCGGTCTGATACCGGTACAAAAAGGAACAAGACAGAGAACATTAAAAATGCCGGATTACTTAACCAGCTAATGACATATTCCAGATAGCCGGTTGCTGAATTGGCTATAACTTCACTCATCGTTCGTTTCAGACTGGAACTGGCCTGCATCCGATAATAGGTAGCCGGAGAAAATATCACCAGTCCTGTTGAAAAAACGGAGGCGAAAAATAAGGTGGACAAACCAGGGTGCCACTTTTTGTCTGTGATCATGCGATAGAGCCAGAGTCCTCCTGAAAGACTCAAACCAAACATCATGGCCATTTCATTGGTTCCTGCAATCAGGAAAAGGAGGAAGCATTGGATACCGAGTACTAAAAAGGAACGGAAGTTCAGTTGTGAAAAAGCAGGCAGTGGGATGTTGTAGAACCACCAGCTAACCAGAAAAAGTAAAAATGAATTGGCTGGCTGATAGCAGATTGCGCCACTCAGGTAATAGAAGGCCTCAACCATGGACGGAACAGTCGCCAGATATCCTGTGAACGCCAGAATGGCGAAAGATACCAGAACGGGAAAGGATGAAAATCGGGTAACTGTCCTGAACCAAAAGAAAAATCCGGAAGAGACCATCGCCATCAACAGCCATGCATTGAGTTGGTAGCCTGTCAGCCATTTGAAAACCAAAGGATTGAGGGAAATAAAGAATGCGGACGAAAACCGGCTGCTCCAACTGAAATACCAACCAAGAGTGGTGGTAATCGGGCCCCATTGCATGGCGGGTATGGCACAAATATAATCATCCGCTGAAGGGTGGTTGTAAAATGCAATAACCAGAAACGGAGCAAGTATCAACAGGCAAAGGCTGATGATTACCCAGGAAAAAGCAGAGCCGGTTGGAACAGTTTTCCTCACTTTTCGAAGTTTATTCGCTCTTTTTCAATAACCAACGGCCGTTTCAGAATCTGGGTATGGATAGCACCAATGTATTCTCCAATTATTCCAATGAACAGGAGTTGAACGGATGCGAAAAAAAACAAACCAATCACCATCGGAGCTTGTCCGGCATTGAACCAATCCCAGAATACCAGTTTGTACACAAAATAGATAAATGCTACCAGCAAACTGAACATGGACATCACAAACCCGGCAAAGGTTGCCAGTCTCAATGGCACTTTGGAATGGTTCGTAATTCCCAGAATTCCAACATCATACAAAGCATAAAAGTTGGAAGTTGAAATTCCTCGGATCCGCGTTGGCTGATGATAAGGCACCCGGAAAATTTCAAATCCGATGTCACTTACAAGTCCCCTGAAATACGGATACGGATCGTCAATTCCTTTCAGAATGGAAATGAGCTGGCGGTCATACAATCCAAAACCAGTGTAATTCTTTATTAGTTCTGTATCCGACAAACGGTTGATGAGGTTGTAATAAGCAGACCGGATCAGGAACATCAGTTTGGACTCAGCTGCCTCTGTTTTCACCCCGATCACCACTTTGTACCCTTCTTCCCAGCGTTGAACAAATTCTTTAATCAGTTCAGGCGGATCCTGAAGATCAGCCACGATCAGGATGGTAGCGTCGCCATTGCTTTGAAGCAAGGCATGGTATGGAGATCGGATCCAGCCAAAATTCCGGACATTTACGATCAGCTTCACATTGGAATCTGAGCGGCAGATTTCTTTTAGTAACGGAACCGTTTTATCCTTGGAACAGTTGTCAATGAAAATGTGCTCGTAGTCATACTGAGGTATTCCAGCAAACACTTCCTTCACTTTTGTATAAATCAGGTCTACATTCAACTCTTCGTTGTAACACGGAGTGACGACGCTGATTAATTTTCTGTTTCCTGTTTCCATTTCGAAAGACTGCAACCTGAAGGTGCAAATATGGCAAGCTCTTTGGGATTCCGGAAGATTCGTTTTGTTCACCTTCTGAATGAAGGCCCAAACACTTGATTTAAACTATCCCATCTGACGAATCATGCCCGAATAATCAGGTACCTTCCATTTCCAGTGGTTTAAAATCGGGTTCCATTTCCGTCAGTGGTTTGCCAAAGGCAATTTTTGGATAGGCATTCACATACGAACCCACCATCACCTGAAGTAAAAAAGGACGGTCCGGGCTTTGCCACATTTTTTCAAGTGCTCCTTCTGTTTCCGATTCTTCTGAAATCGTAGCTGATTCAATTCCATAAGCAAGGGCAACTTTCTCAAAATCTGGAGGAGAATATCCCCAGAATGTAGACTGGTAACGGGAATCGAAATAGCTATCCTGAAACTGCCGGATCATTCCCAGGTTTTTATTATTGATGACCACCATTTTGATCGGTATCTGATTTCTGAAAATGGTCTGAAGCTCCTGGATATTCAACTGAAAACCACCATCACCAGCAATCATCACATTGGGCCTTTTATTGGCAAAGTAAATTCCAATGGCCGCCGGAAGTGCGTGGCCCATTGCTCCCATTCCTCCGGACGTGATGAACAATTGACCATTTGTTAGTTCAAGAGATTGGGCAGACCACATCTGGTGGTTTCCAACATCGGCCGTATAAGCAGAGGCCAGACCTGACGAACGTTTTGAAAGAGCATGCATGAAGTGGTTTGGGTTGATTTTTCCCTGAAGTTCCCCCAATTCTTTCAAATCGCTGTTTGCCTCTTTCAATTCATTAATTCGTTGCATCCAGGCCGATCGTGGCTGAAATTCATGGGATGCACATTGCTGAAGAGCGGCCGGAAAAAAATCTTTCAGATCAGCATGAAGCACTGTTGTTTGCTTCAGCCGGTTATTAAGTTCTCCTTTTTCACAGTCCACATGAAAAATGGTTCTGTCCTTTTCAAAGAATCCCACATCGGATCCGGTCTGGCGTATATCGAGTCTGCTTCCAAGAACCAGAATAAAATCGGATTCACCGATGGCCATATTCACCCAGCGGTTTCCATACGCTCCCAGAAAACCAACCCGAAGTGGATGTGCGTACGAAATGGCATCCAAACCTAAGAGGGATGTCATTACTGGCACCTGCACCGTTTCATAAAATCTCTGAAACAGCTCAATGGTATCTGCGGCCCGAATTCCTCTTCCAGCCAGGATCAGTGGCCGTTCCGATTTCTGAATGGCATTGATGAGTTCCGTGATTGAATTTTGCGGAACCTGGGATGGTCCGGGATTTTGTTGCGTAGAAGAAAGCACTTCTTCCCGGTCAATCTGTTCCCTCTGAACATTCATTGGAATGTCGATCAGAACAGGACCCGGACGGCCCGACATGGAAATCTGAAATGCCTCTTCCAGCACTTCCGGAAGCTGAGACGATGATGTGATCCGGTAACATTTTTTCGTGATGGGGATGGCCATACTCACGATGTCTGTTTCCTGAAATCCCAGCTGACGGATGGCCCGGCTTCCCTTTTGCTCGTGCATATTGACCTGTCCCGTAATAAAAATTCCGGGTGTCGAATCGAAAAAACAGGATCCAATTCCAGTAAGAAGATTGGTGGCACCAGGTCCACTCGTGGCCAAAGCGATGCCGGGTAAGCCTTTTGCTCTGGCGTATCCATCGGCGGCAAACGAGGCACCCTGCTCATGGTGCATGGTCACAATTTCAACGCCTCCGATCTGATGAAGAGAATCCAGAATGTGGGTGATCATCCCCCCGGAAAGCTCAAAAACAGTTGTACATCCTTTGCTCTTGATGAAATGTGCTATGTAATCGCTCGCTTTCATAAAATGGCCTGGTTATGGAATTGGTTACGGTAGCTGATCTGCGATTTTGACGGATCACTGAACAAACTGACGGATTTTATGGGCGTGTTTTTCTTTGTGGAGAAAAATGTAATTGGTCTGTGTCGTGTTTTCGTCAACCGTTGTAAACGGGGCGAGTTTATCTCCTTCGATCACAAAAATCTCGTATCCGATTTCCCGGAAAAGGGAGATGATGTCATTTGGATGATAGTCAAATTTGGAGGTCCATTTCCGCAACATTTCAGAAAAGACCATCGGCTTCTGCGATTTGAGGGTTTCAAGAGCCCCTTTGTATACCAGCAACTCGGCACCTTCCACATCACATTTGATAAAATCAATCACCACATCTTTTCCTTTCAGATACTCATCTACAGTTTCTACCTGGCAGGTAACGGAAACAACATTTGCACCAGCCGAAACGTTTTTCAGACTGGCGTTTACAGAAAGAGCCGGATCATACGAAAAATCAAAAGAGCCTTTTGAATCTGAGAAGCCAATGGGAACAGCCTTTACGTTTTGAAGATTGTTCAGCTGGATATTCTTCTCAAGGAATGAATAAGTGGCAGGAATGGGTTCAAAGCTGTGAATGGAACAAGTCGGAAATTTCTTTCCCACATGGCAGGCATACCAACCATAGTTACCTCCAATATCGAAAACGGTACTACCCGCATCAATCAGGGCCAGCTGGATGTCGAGTTCCTCCTTTTCATAATGGCCAAAATTTAAGGACTCCAGTGAGGCAAGTCTTTTATCCTGTCCTGCGGTAAGAAACCGAACTCCGGAATCCCGGAAATCCATTACCACTCCGTCATCCTGAATGGAGATCGCCGAAATATTGGTTTGCTTCAGGAAATCAGCATATTCCAGTAATAAACTATGATGCTCATACATTTTGTCGATGTATGACCACTTATCGGTTTTTCCCGTTAAAAATTCATTTTTCAGATCCTGTAATCTCATTTGTAGCTGTTTATCGTTCGGAGAAATCCTTTTTCAATGGAGGTTTCACTAAAATTCCAGCCCAGATTCCGGAGTCTGGAAATGTCCGGGGCTGTTTTCGAAACCAGTGTGTTTATGTATCCGGCATTGTTTTCAGAAGGCATCCGGTCCACTTTTAGGTTTGATTCCGGAAATAGTGCCACCAGTTTTTCAGCCAGTTGCAAAATACTGCAAATATTCTTGTCGCTTCCAACATTGTAGGCCAAGCCCGCTTCGCCTTTCAACAAAACCAGAAAAAAACCAAATACGGCATCGCTGATGTAGCAAAATGCCCGTACTGCTGAGCCATCGCTTTTCATTTGAATGTCTTTTCCCGCCACCATATCGGCTATGAAATCGGCATACACTCGTCCATCCGACAGATCCATTCCCGGACCATAGGTGTGAAAGGGCCGGACCATGACCACCGGAATACCAAACTGGTGCATCCAGCTTACACAAATGGTTTCGCCCATTCGTTTTGATTCGGCATAACATGACCGGACATGCGTGGGATCGATATAGCCATAATCCGATTCTTTGGTTGGAATTTTTTCTGCTTCTACTGCTCCATACACTTCACTTGAACTGAAGTAGAGAAATCGCTCAACCTTTTTCTCCGAGGCGAGCCGCAGCAGATTCAACGTTCCGGTGACGTTGGCATTGAGCGTACCGACCGGATCAGAACCATAGAATTTGGGACTTGCCTGACTGGCGGCATGAATAATAAAATGGAGATCTTCCTCCAGATTCATGGGCTGGCAAACATCATTCACCCAAAGCTGAAAATCGGATCTTTGAAGAAATGCCTGAAACCGGTCCTTTCCTTTCGATTCATTTCTCACCATGGCAATCACCTTCAGGCCCAAATCGTGTGTTGAATTCAGCCCGAGCAAGGTATACACCATGTAGGCAGGAAGAAATCCATTTGCTCCGGTGATGAGAATGGTTTTCCCTTTCAGATTTTCCCAATTCAATCCGGATTCCTGCAGGACAGCGATGTCTTCAGAAATCACAGGGTTGGGATGAAACGAAAAGGACATGAAATCAGGCAAGGATTTTATGGAATGCCTCGACCATGTAATCAACCATATCGTCATCGATCATCGGAGTGACACCAATCCAGAAACTGTCGTTCAGAACGATTTCTGTATTGGGAAGATCCCCCACTGTTCGATATGAAATTCCTTTAAAATAAGGTTGCTTTCTCAGGTCACCGGCAAAAAGAAGACGGGTGGCAATCTTATGTTCCTGAAGCTTGTCCAACAATTCTTTCCGGCTCATACCGGCTGCTGGTTTTAATGTGATCAAATACCCAAACCAGGATGGATTTGAGTTCGGAGTGGCTACCGGTAAATGGAGTTTTGTACTCAAATCCTGCAAGCCATCCGTTAGCCGTCGGTAATTGTGTCTCCGGTGCTCAATGAATCCTGGCAGTTTGGCCATCTGTGCCAGACCAAGAGCCGCCTGCATGTCGGTGATTTTCAGATTATAGCCTAGGCGGGAATAAATGTACTTATGGTCATATCCATACGGAAGGTCCCCCAGTTTCCATTCAAACCTCTTTTTGCAGGTATTGTCTTTCCCTGGTTCGCAATAACAATCACGACCCCAGTCACGGTAACTTTCCATGATGGTCTTCATCTTCACATCAGAAGTAAAAACAGCTCCCCCTTCTCCCATGGTGATGTGGTGTGCCGGATAAAAACTCAACGTGCCAACATGTCCAAATGTTCCGACATGGTTTCCGTCATAAGTAGCTCCCAATGCATCGCAACAATCTTCCATGAGCCAATACCCGTACTTATCACAAAATGCTTTTACAGAGGCCAGATCGAAGGGATTTCCAAGTGAATGGGCAATTACCACGGCTTTGGTTTTGACACTGCGGGCTGCCTCAAGAAACTTCACATCAATGTTATGGGTATCATAATCCACATCCACAAATACCGGAACAGCACCATAGGTGAGTAACGGATTAATGGTGGTGGGAAATGAAGCGGCAACGGTGATCACCTCATCACCCGGTTTGATGGCACGATCGCCCCATTCCGGTGCACAAAGAGCCGAAATGGCCACCAGGTTGGCGGATGATCCTGAGTTAACCGTCAGTGCAAACTTGATCCCTATAAACTTTGCTAGTTCCCTTTCGAATTTTGAATTGAAACGGCCTGTTGTAAACCAGGCATCCAACGCAGAATCGACCACATGCTGAAGCTCTGTATGATCAAATACTTTGCCACTCACAGGCACAAAATCCTGACCTTTTACATGTTTTTTCGCACCATGCGTAAGGTCATAGTACTCTTTCACAAGGCTGTGAATCTCTGCTTTTATTTGCTCTGCTTTGGTTGTAGAATCCGTCATGCAGGAATGTCGTTTGAAATTGGAATAAAATAGTTTTGCGAATAGGCTTCAATCTGAGCCAATCGGGCTTCATAAAGATCTTTCCCTGGAGTGAGTTCATCCAGGTATCCCTGAACAGTAAACTCCACTGTCTGGTGAAAGTTTAATAATGGCCGCCAGTTTAACTGAGTGACGGCTTTCGAAATATCAAGTTTGAGAAGATGTGCTTCATGGGGCTTCTCCGTCTGTTGTGGCGACTGAATCTCCAATGAAGGAATCCGTGCCTGCACTTTTTCCAGGAGTTGACCCACTGAATAATTATGGTTATCAAGCGGTCCGAAATTCCAGCCACTCTGGTATTGGGAAGGAGAGTTCCAGAGCTTCTCCGCCAGTTTCATATAGCCGAACACAGGTTCCAGGACAAATTGCCAGGGACGTGTCGAATGAGGATTCCGAACCTCAACCGGCTTGTTTTGCTGAACTGCCCGGAATACATCCGGAATGATCCGGTTTTCTGCCCAGTCACCACCTCCAATTACATTTCCGGCTCTTCCCGAAGCAACCGCACAGGCACCAGACCTGTTGAAAAAGGAATTGAGATACGAGTTGAAAATGAGTTCAGCGCATCCCTTCGAAGCCGAATATGGATCTTTCCCACCCATCGGATCGTTTTCGCGATAGCCCCAGACCCATTCTTTATTATCATAGCATTTATCGCTGCTGATGTTTACTGCCACACGAACGGACGGAGTCGCCCGTACGCATTCAAAAAAATGGACGGTGCCCATCAGATTGGATGAAAAGGTTTCAACCGGATTGTCATATGACTGAATCACCAAAGCCTGTGCAGCAAGGTGAAAGGCAAAATCCGGATTTACTTTCCTGAAAAATGATTTCATTGAATCCAGGTCACGGATATCTCCATCCTGATGATAGATTCTGGAGGCAAGACCGGTGGTAACAAAATTATCGGCGGGTGTTTTGGGAGGTAGCGAATATCCATAAACATCGGCACCAAGAGCTTTGAGCCAGAGGCACATCCAGGAACCTTTGAACCCTGAATCTCCTGTTACCAGAACTTTTTTTCCTTTGAATATTCCTCCGAACAAATCCATTCCTATTCCCAGATTTTCCATTTGGCCGAACCCTTGTTCCACATTTCGTTGAGGTCCTGCTTATCTTTTAAGGTATCCATCGGACTCCAGAAACCTTCGTGCCGGTAGCCCATCAGCTGTCCGTCTTTGGCGATGTTCTGCAGTGGTTCCTGCTCCCAGATGGTGGAATCGCCATTGCGTATATAGTCAAAGACCTCAGGCTGGCAGACAAAAAATCCTCCGTTGATCCAGACTCCATCGCCTTTCGGTTTTTCATAGAATGAATTCACCTTTCCGGTGGAATCGTCCAGTTCTAAAGCTCCAAAACGACCAGACGGTTGAATGGATGTAACGGTCAGAAGTTTACCATGGGACTGATGAAATCGTGCCAGGTCCCCAATGTTGATGTCTGCAACTCCATCTCCATAGGTCAGCATAAATGGTTCATTGCCAATGTAAGGCTGTATCCGTTTGATCCGCCCACCGGTCATGCTGTCTTTCCCTGTATCAATCAGTGTAATTTTCCAGTTTTCTGAATCCGATTTATGGTACTCAATCTGGTTGGTTCCCAGATTGATGGTGATGTCAGTTTGATGGAGAAAATAATTGGCAAAATATTCTTTGATAAAGTATCCCTTGTAACCAAGGCAAATCACAAAATCAGTGAAGCCGTACGAGGCATAAATTTTCATGATGTGCCAGATGATGGGTCTCCCACCAATTTCAACCATAGGTTTTGGTCGGATATCCGTTTCTTCAGATAAACGGGTTCCGAGCCCTCCGGCAAGAATGACTACTTTCATAAGTTGGTCAGCAAAGTTGAAGATTTTTTTTCCTTTCGTTGTAATTTTTACCCGGCAGACCTGATTGCATTTACCTGGAATGTGGCCCAGTGATGTGTCTGACAATTATTTGCGATTTCATTCGGTAAAAAATTCTCCTTCCGGATTCAAATTGATTTGCAGACTCCCAATGAGATTCCCGGCATCAGGTGGATTCCTGTTCTCTGAATCCGTGGCCAGGTAAGAATTGACTGAACCGCAGAAATCCTTATTCTGAGGGAAGTATGGTGCAGGGTTGGTTTGCCGACAATCATTTCACTGTCGTATCCAGGATGGAATCTGTAATCAAATATGAAACCAAGCTCATCAAACAATGAACGGAAGGTAAGGCTGTGATACCCAAAGGCATCAATGGGTAAAATACTGTTGGAATATATGCCGGCACTGAGGGTGTTCTCCAGAAACAGCCGGGTTCGTGGTCTGTTCCAGAGCGTGAGAGCAACTTCTCCTTCAAATCCGGAATACAATAATGGCCTTCTCCAGTTATAGAGCGATTTTTTTCCCTGAGAAAAAACGGTATCCGATGTTCCGGATATTCCAATCTGGATACGGCCTGAAAACCAAATTTTTCCCCTCTTGAAATCTGGTCCAACAGAAAGTATCCCGGCAGGAAACAAACTGGAATTGAGTTGTTTGAGATCCAGAACGGATGCATAAATACTTACACCCCTGAATAATTTCTGAACATCATTATGCCAGTCGCTCTGTTCTTTTACCTGCGCATTGCCTTGCTGGAACTGGCAAAACATAAACCCGAATGCCCACACCAAACAACCCTTGCGGATTTCCATATTGAAGTATCCCTTTCAAAATTACTGTCAGGCAGACAGCCTTGAGATATTGCTCAAAGAAACGGTATTATCCATTCAATACCTTTTCCAAAGCCGCAATTTTCGCTACAGCATCGGCTTTTTTCTGTCGCTCCTTCTCCACCATTTCCGGTTTGGCGTTTGAGACAAAACGTTCGTTGCTGAGTTTCTGATCCACCTGAACCAGAAATCCTTTCACGTATTCCAGTTCGGCTTCCAGCTTTTGTCTTTCTTCTGCCGATATTTCTTTGTCTTCTTTTGGCAACGACCATTCCAGTCGCTTGCCTGCAAATACCTGACCGGTTAAGGTTTCAGCAAAAGAATAGGAGCCCACATTTCCGAGTTTTTGAACCAGCGGGAAATAGGACGAAGCCCAGTTGTATTTCGCTGAAATGGTGAGTCCTTCCAATGTAGTTTTCGGAGAAATCTGGTTGGCATTCCGGTGGTTCCGGATTGGAATCAGCATTTCATCCACCAGCACCTGCACCTGATCCAGTAACACCTGGTCAACTTCCTTTCCGGAAGGATAGGCCGAAATGCAGATCGATTCGCCCTCATTTCTTTCTTTCAGTTGATGCCAGATTTCTTCTGAAATAAATGGCATAAACGGATGCGTGAACCGAAGCAGTTCGTCAAACAGATCCAGCGTTTCCGTCAGAACCTGCGCCGAAATGGGCTGGCCAAACACCGGCTTGATCATCTCCAGGAAGAAGGAACAGAAGTCGTCCCAGACCAGTTTGTACATCACATGAAGCGATTCTGAAATCCGGAATTTGGTGAACAGATCGTTGCTTTCGGCCAGTGCCTGGTTTATCCTTGACCGCAACCAACGGAGGGCAAGTTCATCCAGTTCTGTTTTGGGAACTGACGCATCGGCCTCCCAGCCTTTCACCAGACGGAACGCATTCCATACTTTATTGGTGAAATTCCGTCCTTGCTCACACAGTTTCTCGTCAAACAGCAGGTCGTTACCTGCAGGAGAACTCAGCAGCATTCCGATGCGGACACCGTCGGCTGAATATTTTATCATCAAATCGAGCGGATCGGGACTGTTGCCCAGCGATTTGCTCATTTTCCTTCCTTGTTTGTCCCGCACAATTCCGGTGAGGTACACATTTTTGAACGGCACCTCTTTTTTGTATTCCAGTCCCGCCATGATCATCCGGGCCACCCAGAAAAACAGAATTTCGGGTGCAGTGATCAGGTCGTTGGTCGGATAGTAATAGTTGATGTCGGCATTGTCCGGATTTTTGAAACCGTCGAAAACCGAGATGGGCCAGAGCCAGCTGGAAAACCAGGTATCGAGCACATCGGGATCCTGGTTCAGGTCGGCTTCAGATTTCACCAGATCCGGGTGCTTTTCGAGGGCAATGGCCAGAGCTTCGGCTTTGGTGGACGCCACCACAATAGTACCGTCTGCTAAATAGAATGCCGGAATCTGCTGACCCCACCACAACTGACGGCTGATGCACCAGTCGTGCACATTTTCCATCCAGGCCCGGTACATCCCTTTGAATTTGGGTGGATGCAGTTTTACGGTATCGTTCTCCACCACTTCAAGAGCGGGTTTGGCCAGATGTTCCATTTTAAGGAACCACTGCATGGAAATCCGTGGCTCAATCACAGCGCCGGTCCGCTCAGAGGTGCCCACACTGTTGGTGATTTCTTCCTCTTTTTCCAGCAATCCTTGCTCAACGAGCATTTTAGCTGATTTTTTCCGGGCAATAAACCGGTCTTCGCCCACCATGATTTCGGCAGCTTCACTCAGGGTTCCGTCCGGATTGAGGACGTCGATGACCTGAAGTTTATGCTTGATGCCAAGGTTGTAATCGTTGATGTCGTGGGCAGGTGTCACTTTCAGAACACCGGTTCCGAATTCGATGTCGATGTAGTCGTCGGCGATGATGGTTACCCAACGGTTCACCAACGGCACTTTGGCTTTCTGTCCGATGAGGTGTTTGTACCGCTCGTCTTCCGGATGCACGCACAAGGCCGTATCGCCCATGATGGTTTCCGGACGGGTGGTGGCGACTGTCAAAAAGCCCTGTCCGTTTTCGAGTTCGTATTTTACATAGTACAGTTTCGACCGTACCTCTTTGTGGATTACTTCTTCATCCGACAAAGCCGTCTGGCCTTGCGGATCCCAGTTTACCATGCGGACACCGCGGTAAATGAGGCCTTTGTTGTACAGGTCCACGAAAACGTCGATAACGGCTTTCGACAAATCCGGCTCCATCGTAAAACGGGTCCGGCTCCAGTCGCAGGAAGCGCCTAGTTTTTTCAGTTGTTCCAGGATGATGCCACCGTATTTTTCTTTCCACTCGAAGGCATGCTCCAGAAATTTCTCCCGGCCGATGTCCTGTTTGTTGATGCCTTGCTCTTTCAGAAGGGCCACCACTTTTGCCTCTGTGGCAATACTGGCATGATCCGTTCCGGGAACCCACAATGCTTCTTTTCCTTCCATCCGGGCTTTCCGAACCAGAACATCCTGCACCGTATTGTTCAGCATGTGGCCCATGTGCAATACGCCCGTCACATTTGGTGGGGGAATTACAATGGTAAACGGCTCCTTATCCGGGTTGGGTTTGGATTCGAAATATTTGTTTTCCAGCCAGTATTGATACCATTTGTTCTCAATCTCAGCGGGGTTGTAGTTCTTTGGAATTTCAGCTTGCATGGCGATCCGCGTTTTTCGGGTTGCAAAACAAGTTATTTTTAGGGAATGGGGGAGGATGGAGTTTACAGTTCAAAGTTCAAAGTTTGGAGTTCAAAGTGATGAGTAGTGAGTGATGAATGATGAATACCAGAGCGTTAACAGATTTTTCTTCCAGTAGACATTCTCGCTATTTGTTGATTTTAAATGAATTGAAATGAAAAGATGGATGAAGAAAGATGCATTAAAAACCAGATGATTGAACTTCGAGGAATGACATATTTCCTGCTTTCTTTGCCCCGAAATCAAAATTAATCCGCACCTTCTCATGAACTTCCTTGTAAACATGATCATTTCGGCCATTGCAGTGGCCATTGCTGCTTTCCTGATTCCGGGAATTGAAGTGCACGGATTTTTTTATGCGTTCATTGTGGCGGTGGTTATGGCCATTCTTAACCGTGTTGTCAAGCCTTTGCTTGTGCTCATCACCATTCCGATCACAGTCTTCACACTTGGACTTTTCTATCTGGTGATCAACGTAATCCTCGTGTACATTGCTTCCTGGGTTGTAAGTCCAGGCTTTGAAGTTCACGGTTTTTTTGCAGCCCTCCTCTTTAGCATTGTACTCTCGGTGACCAACTCAATTCTGGATGCCATGGCCGGCGATTGATGCCATTTGGTTCATGATATGAATATGCTGGCTAACAACCACTTGTGGCCAAAGAACCGAACGGAAGTATTTCTGGTTTCAGCCATACTGGTTTGTCATGCGTTCCTGTCTTTTGTAGGTCTCCATTGCTTCCGGATGGATGGCTACATGCAGATCGCCCAGACCAATTTTCCGGAAGGCACCCCTTTCTGGACTCTCCTTTATTATTTTCATGGAAACCCGCCTTTACTTTCCATCATTCATCATTTGAACGATGAACTTTCCGTATCAGGCCGACCTCTGCTTTTTGAACTTCTTCTTCCGGTTCTGCATGCCGGTTCGATGTTGTTTTTCACCGCAGCTCTTCGTGGCTTTAACCTCCGGATTCCGTCCTTTCTGACGGCGTTTCTGTTCCTTAATCCGCTTATTTTTCTCTACTTCCGTTATCCGTTTTATTCCTGCCTTCTCTTTTTTCTGAATGCCATTGTCTTGTTTCTGTTGTCCGGACTGAAAGAGAAACCACTCCGGATTTTTGGAATTGCGGCCATCTTTTCCATCGAAGCGTTATTGCGAACAAGCTATTCTCCGTATCTGCTTTTTCTTTTGGTTTTGTTTCTGATGCATGAGTGGAACTGGAAACGAGTGGGTTTACTGGCTCTCCTTTTTCTTCCGGTCATCGCCTGGCAGTTTAAAAATTACCTTATTGTCGGAAAGTTTACCTCCAGCACCTGGACCGGAATGAATCTCGCAAGAGGCCATCTTCCCTGGAATGTGCACAACCAGACTATCGATTTCATTCCCACCTTTTCAATGCCTGATCGTTATTTTGAGTTGCTTTCGGATGATCCCCGAGTGAAAAATAAAATAAATGAAACCAACTGGTACATGTCGCAAAACAACCTCAACCATGCCGTCATTCCTGTGGTCAGTGACCTGTACATGGGAAGCATCCGGAAGGAATTTTCGCTTTCCTGGTCATTGAATACGATGTTGAACGGTGTGCTCATTCTCTTTAAAAGTCCGGCCAACTACCAGCACATCCGGACGCATATTCTGGATGAAGCGGGGATTCAATTTGAAGGATGGAATCCCGATTTCTGGGAGCCGTGTGGGTTACAGGACCGTGACTACAATTATCTCTTTCTTGTATCCAACAGCTGGGATCCGGACAGTACCCGTTTTCAGGCATGGAAGCGGATAAGTCTGTACACAATTATCTACCCGTTTCTGCTTTTTTATTTTGGCTTTCGTTTCAGGAAAATGCCCAAAGAATGGCGGGCTGTTTTCCTGATGACTGTGTTTTTTACCCTCTTGTATTCATCAGCCGATGTGCTGGAAGCCAACCGGATGCGGATGGAATACGAGGTCTTTTACTATTTTTTCCTTGCTGTTTTCCTGTGCCGGAAATCAGGCACTTCTATAAAAACTTCGGCTTAAAATTCAGCTGCTTTCAGGAATTCACCCAGATGGAGTGTCCAGACGGAATCCTGTTGTGCTTCGGTCATTCCCCTTTTGTAACTGAACAAGGCATCTCTCCAACCTCCGTACATTGGGTTTGGGAATATGATGAACCGGTTGCCCCATTTTGTCGTGTTGTCGGCCACAGCTTTGCTCCGGTTGTCTGCATTGGCTTCTTCCCACACACCATCGAAATCGGCCAGATTATCGCCAAGCAACATCAGGATTTCATGCTTTTTCAGGACCTGGTCCCGGCGTTCAATTTTGTTTGAGGTTTTGTTTTTGAGAAGGATATGGGTGGAATCGGCATATGGTAGTCCCAGCTTTTTGAGATTGGAAATGGTGGCGTCCAGATTTTTGGCCATCCGGTTGGAGATGTAGTACACCGGAATTTTAAGCTGACTCGCTTTTTTGTAAAAATCCAAAGCACCCGGAAAGGCCGGTGCTTTGCCCGCTTTCTCCCAGTCGTTCCAGTAATCCGGGTAATCTTTTCCTTCCAGCAACACTTTTACCGACCAGGCTGAGTTGTCGAGGAGGGTTTCGTCAAGATCCGTCACGATGGCCCAGGATTTTCCAGACTTCGGTTTTTGCTTTTTCATGGTTTCCAGCTGCTGTCCGGCCAGACGGTAGGTTTGCAGATAGCAGGCCTGTTTTTCTGCCGACATCGCGTACCAGGCAGTGGCCAGAAGTCGGTTGTCTTTGCGGATGGATGGCTTTTCAGTTTCACTGGCACGAAAGGAAACAAGCACCAGCAGACAGGCGATCAGTGGAAAACGGAGCAGAATTTTCATGGACCAAAGAAAAGGAAAAACTGTCGTGATTGATCAACCGGATCTGAAAATGGGATTCCGTCCTTCCGGAAAACAGCTCTGGATTGATCCGCAGAAAACCCCGGTTTTTGGTTTCATTTGCCCCATGTTTTCATTCGAGATCATTCCTTACACACTTATTTTCAATTTTGAAGCCGGCACCAGTCGTGGCATTCTGACGGAAAAGAAAACCTGGTTTATTCGGTTAACTCATTCAGAATTTCCCGATCGCGAAGGCTGGGGCGAATGCGGACCATTGCAGGGGCTCAGTCCTGAGAACCTCACCAGTTTTGAAAAGGACCTCTCCGAATTGAGTTCCTGGCTCGCACCCCGTCTGAACATAGAGCACCGGATATGGGAAAATCTGAGTCCTCGATGGATGGAAGAATGGAAAGGTCCATGGTTGCCTTCTGCCTGGTTTGGCTGGGAGACGGCCTGGCTCGATTGGTTGAATGGGGGCCGTGGAATCATTTGTGATCCGGTTTTCCATGCCGGTCATTGGAGAACGCCCATCAATGGTTTGGTCTGGATGAATCCCCGCCAGACCATGGAGGCACAGGCACAGGAAAAAAGAGCAGAAGGATTTGATACCATCAAGTTCAAAGTCGGGGCACTTGACTGGCAACAGGAACTGGATATGCTGCGGGAAATCCGTTCGCAAATGCCATCTTCTGACATCCGGATTCGGCTCGATGCGAATGGTGCCTGGAGACCGGATGAGGCAATGAGTAAACTGGAAGAATTATCGGTACTCGACATTGAATCCATTGAACAACCCATTTCTTCGGGTCAGGAACTGGCAATGAAGGAGTTATGTCTTTCATCACCCATCCCGATTGCATTGGATGAAGAGCTGATTGGCAAACCATTGGATCGTCAGAAATTCAGTCTGCTCGAAACTGTGGAACCACCTCTGATTGTGCTGAAACCCACCCTGGTTGGTGGCCTCGGACAATGCAACCAGTGGATCAAAATGGCGGAAGAAATGGGAATTGGCTGGTGGATTACCTCGATGCTCGAAAGCAACATTGGTCTGAATGCGGTTTCACAACTGGCTTCCCAGTACCATCCATTGATTCCGCAAGGATTGGGCACCGGAAAGATTTACCGGAACAACCCGCCTTCACCACTGACGGTGGCCGATGGTTTTATCTTTTCAGATCCTTCCAAAAGTTGGGATTTTTCCGCCCTGAAAAACGGATAACCGGTTATTTTCCGGAAAGAATTTTCTGGTAAAGGCCGGTATCATTCAGAACACGAATGGCTTCTTTCACTTCCGGGTCGTCATCGAAACCGGCTTCTTTTACGCCTTTCTCAAAGTAGTAGCGGGAAACGATTTCGTGTTCGAGCACTTCCCTGATTTCGTCCTTGTTCTTTTCCAGATCGTGCTCCTTGTTGTGCGCCATCCGGGTTTTCAATGCATCCAACTGCACTTTGATTTCATCGTAGTATTTCTCCTTCTGAGCAGCTGCCGCCAGATCTTTTATTGACGTTTCCACTTTAGTGGTGTAGTCGTATTCTTTGTCCTTCAGCCAGGTCACAAAATCATTGTACTCGGCATCTGAAAGCTGGAATTCTTTGGCCGGAACAATTTTCGGATGGGCCAGATAATAAACAGAGGCGTAATCAAAAATCAGGTCTTTGCTGATGAGGCTTGAGGTGATCTGCGCATAGCTTTCGCGTTTCACTTCTACATCCGGACTCACACCGCCGCCATCGTACACGACCCGTCCGTTGGACGTTTTGAATGCCATCCGCAGAGAATCGGCAAATTTCTTCACGGTACCGTCTGACCCACGGTTTGAATAGTCAATGGCCTGAATGCAGCGTCCACTTGGGATGTAGTATTTGGCGGTGGTCACTTTCAGCTGGCTGTTGTAGGTAAGTGGTCTTGTTGTTTGTACGAGCCCTTTTCCGTAGGATTTCTGTCCGATCAAAACGCCCCGGTCGTAGTCCTGCAGAACGCCGGATACAATTTCGGATGCTGATGCCGATTTGCCGCTGATGAGAACGGCGATGGGAATTTCGGTATCAAATGGAGGGTTCAGTGCTTTGTATTCTTTCACCCATTCGGCCACTTTTCCTTTGGTGTTCACCACCAGTTTGTCTTTGGGAATGAAGAGGTTGGAGATGTTCACCGCTTCGTTCAACAAACCGCCCGGATTGTCACGAAGATCGAAAATGAGTTTGGTGGCTCCTTTGGCTTTCAGATCTTCAATGCCCTTTTTCACTTCTCTTGATGCATCGGATGTAAATTCCGACAGCTGGATGTAGCCGATGTTGCCGGATACCATTCCGAAATACGGGACGTTGTCTACCTTAATTCGTTCTCTTTGAAATTCGATGATTTCCGGCTCGGTCTTACCGAGTTTCACGACTTTCAGTTTCACTTTAGTACCGGCCTGGCCTTTGAGTAGTTTACTCACTTCGGCAGAGTTTTTCTTTTTCACATCAAACCCATCGATTTCCAGGATTTCATCACCGATTTTGAGGCCTGCTTTATCGGCAGGGAAGCCGTTGTATGGCATTAATATAATATTCCGGTCTTTCCGCCGGCCGATCACTGCTCCTATACCACCGTACATTCCGGTGGTCATGGTGCGGTAGTTTTCGATTTCGTCTTCCGGTATGTAGTTGGTGTAGGGATCGAGTGTATTCAACATAGCATCGATTCCTGATTTCACCATCCGGTTGGGGTTCACATCGTCTACATAGTAGGAGTTAACTTCTTTGAGGAGGGTGGCAAAAATGTCAAGGTTACGGGCGATGTCGAAATACTTTTCGGTGGGTGCCTGGGCAGCAATACCCAAAATTGCCGCCAGAGCAACGACAAATAACCATTTCATTTTAAATAGTTTATGCATAGATCAGATTGTTTTTTCCACGATTTCCTGGAGAAGCCTGACCATCCGTTTCCGGATGACCTCCCAGCTTTCCATTGTTTTCGCTGTGTAAATAAAACCAATATGAATTTGAATTGAGCCATTTTCTGACGGACGGTTATTTAAATGGCTGAAGAGAATTTCTTTATTCAGACGGTACGCCTCCCTGATCTGGCGTTTGAGCCGGTTGCGATCTGTCGCGTGTTTGAAATTCCGTTTCGCTACAGAAACCAGCATGGAAGCAGAACTGTTTTCAGATTCTGAGTTTTCTTTCCGCAACAAAACCCGAAACGGATATCCATGCCATTTCTCCCCTTCTTCAAAGAGAAGACCGATGTCTTTTTTCAGACAGAGTCGTTCGGATTTGGAAAGGGTGGGCAAAGAGATTTCGTTATTTGAAAGTGGTAAAGAAACGGTGCTGGCGTCAAATTGATTCAGGTTTCTGTGAATCCGGATCAAAAGAAATAAAAAAAGCCACCCTGACCGGATGGCTTGATATTCTCAGATCAGGAAATCTTATTTCCCTTTCCGTTCGTCAGAGACGGTCAGTTTCTTTCTTCCGCGTGCTCGCCTGCGGGTAATTACCGCCCTGCCATTCGCGGTAGACATTCTATGTCTGAAACCGTGCTTATTCGTTCTCTTGCGCCTGCTAGGCTGGTATGTCCTTTTCATGCTTGCAACACTTTTTTTCGGACGGCAAAAGTAGAGGAAAAATCTTTACGAGCTGTGTTGCGACGCAAAAAATTTGAAAAAAACTTGTGCTGATACCCCTGGTCCGGCCTGGTTGATGAAAAAAACGGGATCAAAGGCTCTCATTTTCAAAATAATACGACTATTTCATCTTTCCTTTTATTTATAAACGAAGACTCTTACTTTTGCGGTCCGATTTAGAGAATTATCTACCTCTGCTTTTTATGTCATTGAACAAAGGAAAAATTACCCAGGTTATCGGCCCGGTTGTCGATGTGGCCTTCGATTCTGAAAATGCCCGTCTGCCGAAAATTCTGGACGCTTTAGAAATTACCCGGGAGAATGGTCAGAAGATCATTCTTGAATGCCAGCAACACCTTGGCGAAGACCGGGTTCGTACCATCGCTTTGGATTCCACTGAAGGTCTGCTTCGTGGAATGGAGGTGACCGATATGGGCACTCCGATTTCAATGCCTACTGGTGATGACATCAAAGGCAGACTTTTCAACGTGGTAGGTGAGGCCATCGACGGCATCAAAGCACCGGAAGGCAAAAACAAACTGCCGATCCACCGTGCTGCTCCCCGCTTTGAAGACCTTTCTACTTCATCTGAAGTACTTTTTACAGGTATCAAAGTAATCGATCTTCTTGAGCCATATGTAAAAGGAGGGAAAATCGGTTTGTTCGGTGGTGCCGGTGTAGGTAAAACTGTACTGATCATGGAGCTGATCAACAACATCGCCAAGGCATATGCAGGTCTTTCTGTATTTGCCGGTGTAGGTGAAAGAACCCGTGAGGGAAATGACCTTCTCCGTGAGATGATCGAATCCAACGTTATTAAATATGGTGATGCGTTCAAGCACAGCATGGAAGAAGGCGGTTGGGATCTTTCCAAAGTAGACGAAACTGAACTAGCTAAATCACAGGCAACCCTCGTGTTCGGTCAGATGAACGAACCTCCGGGTGCACGTGCACGGGTAGCCCTTTCCGGTCTTACGGTAGCGGAATATTTCCGTGACGGAGATGGAACAGGACAAGGTCGTGATATCCTTTTCTTCATTGATAATATCTTCCGTTTCACCCAGGCTGGTTCTGAAGTATCTGCCCTTTTGGGTCGTATGCCATCAGCGGTAGGTTACCAGCCAACGCTGGCAACTGAAATGGGTGCCATGCAGGAGCGAATTACGTCCACCAAGCGTGGTTCCATTACATCTGTTCAAGCCGTTTACGTACCTGCGGATGACTTGACCGATCCGGCTCCGGCTACAACTTTTGCTCACCTTGATGCCACCACGGTATTGAGTCGTAAAATTGCCGAGCTTGGAATTTATCCTGCGGTGGATCCATTGGATTCAACTTCCCGCATTTTGAACGAAGCCACTTTGGGTGCAGAACATTATGGTTGTGCTCAGAAAGTAAAAATGATTCTTCAGCGCTACAAAGAACTTCAGGATATCATCGCCATCCTTGGTATGGATGAACTTTCTGAAGAAGATAAACTGGTTGTAACCAGAGCACGTCGTGTGCAGCGTTTCCTATCTCAGCCATTCCACGTGGCCGAGCAGTTTACCGGCTTGAAAGGAGTTTTGGTTGACATCAAAGAAACCATCAAAGGATTCAACATGATTATGGATGGCAAGCTTGATCATTTACCTGAGGCTGCCTTCAACCTTGTGGGAACCATCGATGATGCCATCGCAAAAGGAGAAAAACTGATTGCTGAGGCCCGATAAGCCATTTTCATACATCAATACTGGCAGTAAATTATGCAGGTAGAATTAATAACTCCAGACAAAAAGGCCTTCTCAGGGGAGGCCTTTTCTGTTATTCTTCCCGGAATGGACGGGTATTTTGAAATATTGGAAAACCATGCACCGTTAGTAGGAGCGCTGAAGGAAGGTAAGGTCCGGATCAAAACCACTGCTGAAGAGCTCCAGTTCGGAATTTCTTCCGGAGTGGTCGAGGTGAACCACAATAAAGTGTCACTTTTGGCCGATAGCCTTACATAGTCAGAGTTGGCCGGATTTTTTCACATCTCCAATCAATTCGAACTTCTACCTTAGCACTTCGAAACAGTAGCATTGCATACAGGTAAATCAGGTTATGAATAGTATGAAATTTTCAATTTTAAATCTTGCCGTGGTCACCGGACTCGCAGCCTCTTTGGCTTCCTGTCAGCAAGGGAAACCCACGAGTATAAATCCGGGTGAGAAAAGTACAGCCACCGGATTGGTTTATGGTAAAGACGACGGCGACGAAGGCTTTATTGTAAAGGATTTTAAAGGTCAGCCACCAGCACCCAATATGATTTACATAGAAGGTGGTCGTACTGTCCTTGGAACAGGGGAAGAAGATGTGATGTATTCCCGTGACAACGTAGAAAGGACAGTAACCATTATGTCCTTCTTTATGGATGAAACGGAAATCGCCAACATTCACTGGTTGGAGTACATGTTTTTCCTTCGTCAGGATTCGGGCCACAATCCGGAACTGTACGCACAGGCAATGCCTGACACCAATGTGTGGATAAAAGAACTTTCCTTTAACGATCCTTACCGCGATCACTATCTGCGGTACCCTGGATTCCGTTACTATCCGGTTGTGGGTGTTTCCTGGGAACAGGCAACCGACTACTGCAAATGGCGGACCAACGTCGTAAACTACAAACTGGCGCAGGATGCCGACATCGAAATCTCACAAACCAGTTCAAACGGACGGATTCCTCTCGAATCAGGCGTAGTCGTTCCGGATTACCGTCTTCCAACCGAAGCTGAGTGGGAATATGCCGCTTCTGCTTTGATCGGAGTTCAGTACGGTGACGAAAATCAGACAAACCGTCGTCTCTATCCATGGGATGGCCACTCACTTCGTAATCCGTACGGTCGTCAGATGGGTCAGTTTCTTTGTAATTTCAAAAGAGGTCGTGGTGACTACGCCGGTATCGCTGGTAAGCTAAACGACGGAGCGATGATTACAGATCAAGTTTATTCCTATCCTCCAAATGATTTCAACCTGTATAACATGGCTGGAAACGTAAACGAATGGGTGATGGATGTCTATCGTACACTGTCATTCCAGGATGTGGAAGATATGAACCCTCTGCGTCGGAACGAATACAAAGATCCGATCAAGAATACATATGACAAGTCCAACTCACTGATTGGTAACTTCACCGACGGTAACGAAAATCCAAGCAACATGGAAATCGGCCGCACCAACAAACACCCGCGTGTATACAAAGGTGGTTCATGGGCTGATGCTGCTTACTGGTGCTCTCCTGGAAACAGACGTTTCTGGGCTCAGGATTCCAGCAGCTCGACCATCGGTTTCCGATGTGCAATGATCCAGGCCGGACGTAATTACTAGACAACAGCGGGTTTCGAACCTGATTTCAAAAAGAGGCTGTCCCAAAAGACAGCCTCTTTTTTTATGC
>ERZ795056.550-NODE-550-length-47013-cov-15.870118_pt1 | contig 47013 bp, 40 predicted proteins | sample MGYA00375140_ERZ795056 | MGnify/ENA primary metagenome ERZ795056 (study PRJEB30185, sample SAMN05720227) | activated sludge metagenome | isolation source: Anaerobic digester | place: USA | collected 2015-03-09 ...
ATAATGGCTCCTGTACTTCTGTTGCCTCTGCCGATGTGGTAATCAATACACAGCCGGTTACGCCTGCCACTCCTGTGGTTGGCACTATAACCCAGCCGACTTGTGCTGTTGCTACGGGCAGCGTGGTGTTAAGCGGATTACCTTCAGGAAACTGGACCATCAACCCGGGCGCTATCGCAGGAACAGGAACAACTTACACTATCAGCGGGCTGGCCGCAGGAACCTATAACTTTACCGTCAATAATGGCTCCTGTACTTCTGTTGCCTCTGCCGATGTGGTAATCAATACACAGCCCTTGCCGCCAACAGTATCACTTGGCCATGATACAACAATATGTGCCAACCAGACAGTTACTCTTGATGCCGGCAATCCTGGTTCTGGGTTCTTATGGTCACCCGATGGTCAGAACACACAGGTTGTTACGCTCGATTCTCTTGGTCTTGGAATAGGCCCTCATACAATCATCGTAACGGTTACGGCTCCGAATACCTGTTCGGCTTCAGATACAGTTGTAGTAACCTTCGATCCTTGTACTGATATTCCTGAAAATACTAATGACATTATTTTGAGCATTGTACCCAATCCTTCAAATGGTTTGTTCTTTATCAATGTCAGCGGCATAGAAGGACCCACAGAGCTTAAGATTTTTAGCGTAAGCGGTCAGTTGGTTTTTGCTGAAATGATTGATGGTACGGGTTTAACGAACAAATCCATCAATATGGAAGCCTACCCAACAGGTATGTATTTTGTACGTATTGTGAATAACAAGACCATATATTCGGAAAAGATTATTATCGAAAAATAGTACAACCTAAAAATTGAAAAGAGGCCGTCTCGATTATTAGATGGTCTCTTTTTATTTTTTTAAATTTGTACACAAAAAAAACAACACTTATGAAAAAAAATTTTTTCCTGTTAGCAATTTTAGTTATCGCAACCGCCGCTTTGCCGTCGTGCAAAAAAGGAGAAAACGATCCTGCCCTTTCGCTGCTTTCGCGCAAGGCCCGCCTGGTGGGTGATTGGGTGCTTACCGGCGGTAGCGTTACTACCTTGTACAGTGATGGCGACACCGAAATCACCATCTACAATGGTTCGGAAAGAACCATTGTGACCAACGGGGTCACATCAAATACTACCGTATATACCAAGAAATTTTCCATTTTTAAAGATGGGTCTTTTACCAAATCAACTACCGACGATAATGATATTTATTCATCGGAAGGGGCATGGTATTTTTGCCCGAAAAACAAAGAACTGGATCTGAAATCAAAAGAATCGTTCGCTTTTTCGACCACCAAGCAGTATTACAGTTTGGATGGGGGACCACAGCACGAAATAACTATGGAGGGCACCCATGCAGTAGGATATCCTGAAGTTATGCAGATTGACAGGCTGACAAAAAATGAACTGGTCATTCTGGTAGATGATTATTATGGCACTGAAAGCGGACACTATACTGCCACGGGCACAATGACCTATAAGAAAATGTAAATTTCGAAGTTGTTCAAATAAATATCAACTTATGTGTTTTTCAGCAGAAGCAAGTTTTGTAGCTGCCACGGCAATTGCAGCGGTTGGCATTGTTTCAATAAAAAAATCAACCTCCCCTGCTCAACGTGCATTTGCAGTTATTCCGTTGTTTTTCGCCATGCAGCAGTTCCTGGAGGGCTGGATATGGATTGTGCTGGCAAACCCGAATTACGCGACGTATAAACAGTTTTTAACCATAGGATACCTGATATTTGTGTGGGTGGTCTGGCCTTTATATGTCCCTTTTTCTATGGGGCTGCTTGAAAAAAAACCAGGAAGGAGAAAAATCCTATACGGTTTTCTGGCGCTGGGCATGGTGCTGACCATAATCTGCATATACATGTTAATATTTCATCACATTGAAGCAGTTGAAGCACGGCTTCATATCAAATATATCATTGACGACCTTCCTTCTTTTGACTGGTTGTACGGCATTTTATATCTGGTGCCTACCACCGTTTCATTTTTTGTTTCGAGCATCAAAAAAATATGGGTACTGGGCGTGATATTGCTAAGTTCGTATATTTTTTCCTTCATAGTTTATGCTGGGAACGTACTTTCGGTATGGTGTTTTTTTGGCGCCGTTACCAGCGTTTTAATACTGTGGTATATTATTCAGATGAAAAAAAAACCTGAAACTTCAGAATAGGGAGCCAATAAGACAACATCGGATTATTAATAACCTAAGTAGATAATTTTTATAAGCTCTAAAATGTTAGATTATTCTGTTTATAAAAAATTTGCCAATTAATCTGTTTTTATATATTTTTACAAAAAAAATTATCTTATGAGAAAATTTACACTTTTATCAGTTATGTTGATGTTTTGTGTTTCTGTTTTTGCACAAAACGCATCTATGGATTTGAAAAAATACAAATCTCAGATCAAACCCCAGGCTGCCAAACCTACGCTCGACCAGGCAAAAGCTGTTATCTGGCAGAACGACTTTTCCGTACCAGCCAACTGGACAATAGCTCATAATACCGGAACTACCGGTGACTGGGTTATCGGAACAGGAGGCCCCTCTGGTAGTTACGCAATTGATCCGATTGCATCAACTACTGCTGCTAATGGCTTTGCATTATTTGATTCCGACCTTCTTTGTTCAGGGAACCAAATTGCAAATATCACTACGGCTACATCGTTCAGTTGTGCAGGCCATCCAAATGTTAAGCTTTCATTTCAGGAAATGTACCGGAGATATTATGACAGTACATTTGTATATGTAAGTAACAATGGGACTACATGGACTAAATTTGCCGTGAACCAGACTTTTGCGAATAATACATTCAGCGAAAACCCGGCAGTAGTCAATGTGAACATAAGTTCTGTTGCCGGCGATCAGGCTACAGTATGGATTCGTTTTACCTTTTATAGCCCGTCAAGCATGGGGACTAATGCCGGTTGCGGGTATTCCTGGATGATAGATGATGTCGTTGTAAGCGATCTCCTTGCAAATGACATTGCCGCAGCAAAGACATTTCTGGATGTTGACGGTTCTGGTGCCGGCTATTACGAAGTTGTTCCTTACAGCCAGATGGGAACTATATACTATGGCGAAGTTGTTGAAAACAACGGCTCTGCTGCTCAGACAAACGTCGCACTGGCCGTTAACATCAATAACGGAGCTGTAACCACCAACAGCACACCACTAGCCTCCCTGGCACCAAATGGCAGGGATACCTTATGGGCATCCGCATTAATAAATGCCCCCGGAACACCCACATTCTATGATGCGAGTTTATCAGTGTCTCAAACAGAAACTGATGTCAACCCTGCAGACAATCTCGGTGATTCCGTCTCTTTTCTGGCATACCCAAATTACTTTTCGAGGACACAGGATTTTGATAGTTATCTGACACCTTATAGTTTTGGAACCTCTGCTCCGGCAATTACCGGAATGGAATATGGCGCAAATTACGTGTTTAAAAATGCAGATCAGATTGACAGCATTTCGGTAATCATCTACAAAAATGTAGGCAATACCAGCATAACAGCCAAGTTATACACAATTACCGGATCAAATGTCCACACACTTGTCGGCCAGTCCGCTGCTCATGCAATAACTCCTGCCGACTCATTACCCGCATATATTACTCTTGGCCTGACAACCCCATACAGTGTTGCAGCAGGTACTGCTGTTTGCGCTACTATTGCCATGACCGTGAATATAGCTGCTAATGATACTATTTTTGTCGGTTCAGATGATGATTTTGTTGCCAATGCAGCAGTGGCAGGTGCCGCCTATCTTAATGTAAACAACACATGGGGCTGGTATTCTATTACAGGCCTCGTACCTATTGCAGACCTTATCACCTACAATCCTACCACTGGAATCAATGAAACTGAAACTGACATCAATTTCAGCGTTTATCCTAACCCTGCCAGCGAAGTACTTAACGTTGTTTCAGAAAGCAATATGATTTCAATGAAGGTCATGAACGCCTTAGGCCAGGAGGTTGTAAGCAAAACTCCTGATAGCAAAAAAATAACTATCAATACTTCGGATTTTATTTCAGGAATTTATTTTGTACAGGTTCAAACGACTACAGGAATGTCTACCAGGAAAGTAATTATCTCGAAGTAATAATAAAAGTGAATCTTTGTTAGCAAGGTTGCTCTGTTGGGCAGCCTTTCTTTTTTATTCAGGTATCAAAGCCCCAGACCGGCTTTAATATTATCAATTTTTCCCTTACATTTTTGTTCGGCTTCTTCATAATGTGCACCATCAGGTAATTCCGCAATAATACCAAAATAGAATTTAATTTTAGGTTCAGTGCCTGACGGACGCACCGTAATTTTGCTGCCATCGCTGGTGAAAAATTGCAACACATCAGATTTCGGAAGGTCAATAGGGATGATTTCGTTGGCTGAAATTCCATATTGTTGCTGCAATAAATAATCTTTTATCATCACAACTTCTGAATTATTAATTGATTTTGGCGGGTTGTTTCTGAATTTTTCCATCATCTTTTTTATCTCTTCGGAGCCGGATTTGCCTTGTTTGGTAACTGAGAGCAAGCTTTCGTAATAAAAACCAAACTCATGATAAATACCAATCAGCAGGTCAAAAAGCGAGAGCCCCTGCTCTTTGGCAAAAACCGCCGCTTCGGCAATCATACAACAGGATATCACGGCGTCTTTATCACGGACAAAATCACTCACGAGGTAACCGTAACTTTCTTCACCACCGCCTATAAAACGTTTTTTATGTTCGTACTTTTTGATGATTTCGGCAATATATTTAAAACCGGTAAGCACATCAAAACACTCCACATCAAATTTCCGGGCTATTTCTGATAACAGCTCGCTGGTAACTATAGTTTTTACTATGAATTCATTTCCTGTCAGCCTGCCAAAATTTTTCCACTGGCTCAGCAAGTAGAATATCAGCAACGACCCGGTCTGATTGCCGTTGAGCAGCACAAATTCGCCTTTATTATTTTTTACGGCAATACCCACACGGTCGGCATCAGGGTCGGTAGCGAGAACAAGTTCGGCGCCCGTTTCTTTGGCTTTTTCAATCGCCATGCTTAGGGCTGCCTGCTCTTCAGGATTCGGGGATTTGATGGTCGGGAAGTTGCCGTCGGGGATTGCCTGTGCCTCGAGTACATGAATATTTTCAAAACCAAAAATTTTCATGGCTTTCGGCACCAGTTGTATTCCTGTGCCATGCAGGGGAGTATAAACCACAGGTAAATCTTTGTGTTTCTTAATAATTTCCGGGATTAATGAAAGTTTCCCGACCTCGGCAAGATAAACATCATCAACATCGCTGCCAATAATACTAATATTTTCAGGTTTTGAATTAAATTTCACCATGCCGGCTGAAGTTACTTTCAGTACTTCTTCAATGACATTTTTGTCGTGCGGGTTTACCAGTTGTCCGCCATCTTCCCAGTAAACTTTATAGCCATTGTATTCTTTGGGATTGTGAGAAGCTGTGATGACGATGCCGCTCTGACATGCCAGATGCCGCACCGTAAAAGAAAGTTCCGGCGTGGGCCTCAGGTCTTCGAATAAAAACACCTGAATATCGTTGGCCGATAGTATTTCAGCTGTTATCTGAGCAAAATATTTGCTGTTATTCCTCGAGTCGAAAGCTACAGCCACCCTGATCTGCCTGTTGCCGGGAAACATCTTTTTAAGGTAGTTGGCAAGCCCCTGGGTAGCCATACCGACCGTGTATTTGTTCATACGGTTGGTACCAACGCCCATGATTCCTCGCAATCCTCCGGTTCCAAATTCGAGGTTGGTATAAAACGACTCGATAAGTTCACCGGGGTTTTCGTCTATCATTTGTTGAACCTGGCGGCGGGTTTCTTCGTCGTAATCAACGCCGAGCCATTGCCGGGCTTTGCTCAGGATTTTTGTATCGATGTTGGGATTTTCCATAGTATTAAGTTGGGATACCAAAAATAATAAATTTAGGAATTACCATTATAAGAAAAGTTGGTGTAACTAAACCACAAGTACAAATTTCAATCAGTTGCGGTGGATTTGATCGTTTTGGTGCTTTAGTATTGCTTGTTCCGCCTGTGGCAGATCGGGTTTTTTAGAATTTAAAATACTTTGTATTTTTTCTACGCCAGGTGTTCCTTCCTCAACAAGTCATTCACCGTTTTCACCGGGTTGAAGGTGCTGATGGGAACTTCTACAAAAACAGTGTTCCAGAAAGCCATGGCGCCGTTCCACAAACCGGGAAGTTCTTGTGCCCGCAACGGTTTCCCGTCCTTGGTCTTTGAAGAAATAAAGCCGGTAGCAGGATCGACAAACTGCAGCAGATCGAATTTATTTCCTTTGTAATCCCTGAGGCTGCATACCAGATCAACCGGATTAAAATGAGTGGACTGTTTAAATATGCTTTTCTGCTGCTCCTCTTTCATGTTTACCTGTGAACTTTCCACGATCTGCTGGCTTATATTTCCCTGTGCATCTTTCACAAAGAACGGCCCGCCGCCGGGCTCGCCCTGGTTTTTTACCATGCCGCACACACGGATGGGCCGGTTGAGAATTTTTTTCAAATAATCTACCTTGCCTGCAGGTTCAAGTGAATGGAATTTTTCGGGCAAATCATGTAAAAGCTCTTTTTGAACAAATCCGGTTATCCTCACTATCAGGTCATCCGAAACATTATCATTATCCAAAACCCGCAGGTATTCATACACATGGTATCTGATATACAACAGGTACCCGGCCAGCACTTTCTTATAAAACACCTTGTCGCCACATTCACTATGCGGTGCGACATTGTCAATATTTTTTACAAAAACCACATCGGCATCAAGCTCATTCAGGTTGTGTATCAGCGCGCCGTGCCCGCCCGGGCGGAACAGCAGGCTGCCGTCGGGATTGCGAAAAGGCTGATTGTTCTCATCAACAGCAATGATATCGTTAGAAGGTTTTTGCTCGGAATGCGTGATATTGTATTTTATTTTGAATTTATCTTCAAAATATGGCAATACACGCTGAAGATGGGATTCAAATTTTTTGATGTGTTCCGGTGAAATGGTGAAATGGATATCGGCCTGATCAATGTCGCGGCATAATTCAGCCGCTTCGGCCAAATGCTCATCCAAAGCCGTACGGTTTCTGCCCGGGTAACGGTGAAATTTTATCAATGCCTTGGGCAAAGCGGCATAATTAAGCCCTTTTTCGGTGAGGAGAAAATCAAGGACAGGAACGTAGTTCTGATCTTTGATACATGCCTCAATATCCTTTCCGCCTGCCGTCATTGCTTCTTTGAGATCATCGAAAAACGCCAAATTCCGGATGTTCCGGTTAAAATATTCCGCGGAGTTACTATCATAATGGGAATCAGAAAGCGGCTGGTTTTCGGAATTTCTGTTTTTCTCAAGCCAGGCAAACAAATGGCTGAACATACGTGAGGCAGCGCCGGAAGCCGGGACAAATTTTATCACACTGATAAACTTCATGTTTTCAGTAAAATAAGCGGCAAATTTTTTGGCTTGTTTCTCATCAAAAACCATTAGTCCTGATGCAGTGGTAGCAGGTTTTACAAGTGTTGCAAAAGGAAATCCTGTCCTGAAGTTTTCTATTTGCCGCGTAATCTGCTCCATCAGAATACCCTTTTCTAAAATCTGTTGCTGGTCTTTTTCGGAAAACATTTTTTCTTCAAACATACAATTAATTTTTTAAAAAAAAGATGACGTTTTTTTTGATATATACATAAAATATGGTTTGATTTTTTAACCCTATATTTGCAAAAAATAAGTGCAAATTTATGAAAGAAAAATTTTATGAATGGATTGAAAAGTTAATTCCCTGGTTATTAAATCATGGCATAAAGATACTTTTCATCAGCCTGGCGATGTTCATTTTATACAAGCTGGTTGGGAGGGCGATAAAAAAAATCATACGCCTCAGCGTAAAAGCCGACAAAGATAGTTCGCCCGAGGCCCAGAAAAAAAGGGAATTGACACTGCTCAGAATATTCAATTGGGTCAGCCGGGTATTATTCTTTTTGCTTGGAGGGCTTATGATATTACAGGAAGCCGGCATTCCCGTGGGGCCGCTTTTGGCAGGCGCCGGTATTGTAGGCATTGCCGTTGGTTTTGGAGGACAATATCTTATCCGCGATTTGCTTTCGGGTTTTTTTATAATATTTGAAAATCAATACAGGATAGGCGATGTGGTCAGTTTTGACAAAACATCGGGTGTTGTGGAAGATATCAGTTTGCGCCTTACAACCTTACGCGATATGGACGGCACCGTGCATCATGTTCCGCACGGTGAAATAAAAATTGTTTCCAACCTGTCAAAAGATTATGCACGTATCAATATGGATATCGGTGTGGCCTACAATACCTCCTTTGATCATGTGATTAAGGTTATTAATGAAGTCGGGTATGAATTATCAAACGACCCTCAGTGGAAAGAACTTATCATCAATCCGCCCCAATTTCTAAGAGTGGCCGAATTTGCCGAATCCGCAATCATAATAAAAATACTTGGCGAAACACAACCTATGAAACAATGGGAAGTTAGCGGCGAACTCCGCAAGCGGCTTAAAATTGCCTTTGACAAAGAAGGTATTGAGATTCCATTTCCTCAGCGGGTGATGCACCAGGCTGTATAATTCTTTTTTAAAAAAATAGTATTTAACAGATTTTTTCATAAAAAACTGTTTTTCTGCATTGTATTTATTACATTTGCAAAAGGGCTATTATTGTTTTAATTTAATTTTAAACAAATGAAATTTATCAGAGCAACTTTAGTGTTTTTATTCATAGTTACATTGTTTACGGCATGTAAAAAAGAAGGGCCACAGGGTCCGGCAGGGCATACAGGGCCAACGGGTATCAGCACAACGCCCAACCCTGATATTTATGATAAATGGGAGGTTATTGCAGGCCTGCCATCAACCCGGTATATCATAATAAAAAAAATGATAATTCCCTTTATAAACTTGATTCGACACAATATGGCTTCAGGTCTTTGTCAATGGACCTTGCATTTATGACATCAGTACAAATAAGTGTCTTCATGTTAACATATAACTATTCTATCACAGGCGACACCCTCAGGATGGTCAATCAGACTGACAGTATTGTGATGAAAAAAAATTCAAATGGACCTGATGAAACATCGTGGGTGACGATGGTTACGGTTACGGACACCCTGTATAATCCTGCTGTTGGAGGGGACGGAAGACAAGATATCGGTTTTGACGGTGCGAATATACTTTGGGCCGGCAACTGGAATACTAGCACGCTTTATAAAATAAATCCCGCCAATGGCACACATACAACATTAACCCTGGCCGGTAACTATTATTCGCCCAGTACCAATTATGCTTCATCATCCATTTGGATTGTTAACAATTATAAAATCGACAAAATTAATCCCAATACAGGGACAGTGCTCCAGAGCAGTCCAAATCTTTGTTTGCACAGGATAAAATCCCTGGCGCAGGTCGGTCAAAAAATGTACTATTCATCTGACGGGTACATATACACATGGGATATCTCGACCGATGAAATCCTTCAGCATTTTCCCTGTGATGCAGAAGGGATGGAATATGCCGGAGGATACTTGTATTTACTTCAGGATCATCAGATTCATAAATGCCAGCTTAGTCCCTTTAAATGTGTTTTAACCTATTATATTAATTCTCCCTTTTCCGGTGGTAACATTGGTGGCCTGACATACGACTGTGCATCTTTCTGGGTTGTCGGAGAAGACCCTTACAATTATGAATATGTTCTCGCAAAACTGAGTATTTGACCTTTAGTCTTCATGAAATCAGCCATCGCTGCCTGAGCCTGTGTGTACCGACATCAAGCGGAAATCACACTGACAATAATTTGCCAAAATGTAACAAAAACAAGGAATTTGCGACTAATTGTCAGAAAAAATAAAAATATCACTAAATTTGATAAATCATTTTAAAAAATAATGATAAATAGAAATATTAAAAATTCACATTTAATTATTTTTGAATAATTCATCAATTTATAAAAACAAATATGATCTGCCCCGTATGTAAAAAACCTATGCTGGTATTGGAACTTCAGCAGATTGAATTGGATCATTGCCAGGAATGCGGCGGCATCTGGCTCGATGAAGGAGAACTGGAGCTTTTGCTTGGTGATGCCGAAGATAAAAACGACCTTATGGCCTCTTTTAGCGCGGACCTTAAAAATCCGGAAAAAAAACGCCGCTGTCCGGCTTGCTCAAAAAAAATGAACAAGGTGCTTGTAGGAAAAAACAATCGCGTATTGCTGGATAAATGCAGGAAAAATCATGGATTCTGGTTTGACTCTGGAGAACTGAATGAAGTTATTGAACTTGGGAGCGGAGAAAAATACAACAAAATTTTACAGCTATTAAATGAAATGTTTGCTTATAAACTAAAATCTAATATTAATTAAAATTTACAGGAGGTAAAAAATTATGACTGCTTTATGGATTATTTTAGGAATTATCGCGGTGCTTGCTTTTATGGTAATAGGGATGTACAACTCCCTGATAAAATTAAGAAACCAGGTAAAAAATGCCTGGGCACAGATTGATGTTCAACTGAAACGGCGCCACGATCTTATTCCCAACCTTATTGAAACGGTGAGGGGCTACATGATTCATGAACGCCAGACGCTGGAAAGCATTACCAATATGCGCAGCCAGGCCATGAACGCTACCAATATGCAAGACAGGGTTAAGGCCGAAGGTGAACTGACAAATATGCTGGGACGTTTGCAGGTAGCCGTTGAGGCCTATCCTGACCTGAAAGCCAACCAAAATTTTCTGGCTTTGCAGGAAGAGTTGACTTCAACGGAAAACAAGATTTCATACGCCCGCCAGTCTTACAACGACCAGGTGTTGTTTTACAACAACAAGAAACAGATTTTCCCGTCAAATATTATCGCCGGCATGTTCAACTTTAAAGATGAAGTATTCTTTGAAATACAAGACCAGTCGGAAAAAGAAGTACCCAAAGTTAGTTTTTAATTGTACAGGATTTTTAATTATTTCTAATTAAGGCCAATTATGTGGGAAGTAATAAAAGCTAATCAGCGGAAGTCGATGGCGCTGTTTGTAGTGATGACAGCAGTGTTGGTGGGACTGGGTTTTATTATTGGCTATGCTTACGATCCTGAGGGTGGCGGTGCCTTTGCAGGGATGGCTATTGCAGCAATTATCATGATTATCATGTCGTTGATTTCCATCAAATCGGGCAGCAAAATCATGCTGGCAGCAAGCAATGCCAAAGAAGTTACCCCTGAAGTCCACCCGCAACTATTCAACGTGGTAGAAGAAATGCGTATCGCTGCCGGGATTCCCAAAATGCCGAAAGTGTATATTATCAATACCGATGCCCCCAATGCCTTTGCCACCGGCATGAGCCCCGACAATGCCGCAGTGGCCGTAACGGCAGGTTTGCTGGCTCGACTGAACCGCGACGAGCTGCAAGGTGTTATCGCACATGAGATGTCGCACATTACTAACCGCGACATCCGGTTTATGACCATAGCTGGGGTAATGCTGGGATCCATCGTTATCATTGCCGAAATATTTTTGCGGAGTCTGTGGATTACCGGCGGTCGCAGCCGCAACAGCAACAGCGGTGGCAACCAGGGCCAGATTATCATCATGCTTATCGCTATGGTATTTGCTATCCTCGCACCCATTATGGCGCAATTGCTGTACTTTGCCATTTCGCGCAAACGTGAATACCTCGCTGATGCTTCGGCTGTGCGACTGACACGATATCCAGAAGGGCTGGCTTCTGCCCTGGAAAAAATTTCGGGCAATACAGCCGAAATGCCTATGGCCAATAGGGTTACAGCACCTATGTATATTGCCAACCCGCTAAAACAAAAAGGGATGAAAATGGCAGACCTGACCAGCACCCACCCTCCTATTTCGGAACGTATCCGCATTTTACGCGCCATGTCGGGGGGTGCAGGTTTTGTAAACTACCAGCAGGCCTATAAAAATGTTACCGGAAAAGACAAAACCATTATTCCCGAATCGGAAATAAACACACAGGATAGTGCGGGACTTCGCGAAGGCACCGGTATGGCGGCTTTTGCCGACCCCAAAACCACAACCAGAAGCTCACACGACATCATGATGATGGTTGACAAATACACATTTATCAACTGTAACTGCGGCATGAAAATCAAAGTGCCCGCCAATTTCGGAGGAAACACAGTTTACTGTACACGTTGCGGAGCAAAATATACTGTTACAAAAAACCAATAAGTTTTCATTACCTTACAAATATCTTCAATTAATAAAACCCATCCGGCATGACACAATTTCTGACCATCCTGGTTTTTATCCTGACACTAATAATCATTGCTTTTATTGCCTATTTTTTGATAAAAAAATTCGGCCTCATAAAAACTATCACCGGTATAATTTTATTTTTATTGGGTATTGTGCTGATTTTATTTTCCGTTGCATACAAGGAATGGATCGAAACCACTATGACGTTTTTGCTTAGCTTGTTTAGCGGCGTTTTATTAGCCATTGCGGGCGGTATTTTTGTGGCTTTCGGACTCAGAAGGAAGAAAAACAAGTAGACAGTGGTTCCGACAGTCCCCGGAACTAGAATTGAAAAGTGGGCCAGGGCAGAAACAAGAAAACTGAAAATAAAAAAAAAGAGGTTGCTTTGATGGGCAACCTCTTTTTTTCTTCAGCACTGGTTAGTGATGAGTGCATTTATGCCCGTCGTGATTCTTGCAACAGGCCGGCAGTTTTTCATAGGCTTCAGGGTTTGCCTTGCTGTTGTTGGCATCATATCCTAAATTATTTACCAGCAACGTGATTGCCGATTCATCAGTTTTTTTGGGATTATAAACAACGGTCAGCTCTTTGGAATTAAGGTCAAGAGAAACATCCTTAATTCCTTTTTCATAAGCCAATCCTTCCTCCAGCCGTTTTTTGCACATTTCGCAAACTGCAGAAGTAGTCATCTTGATAGTTTTTTCATTTTTTTTGACATCCTGCGAAAAAGAAGTTGTTGATACCGACATCAACACAGCCATCGCCAGCATAGTGATTACAAATTTTTTAGTGTTCATTTTTTTATTTTTTTGATTAATAATACTGTTTATGATGACGCATTATTGCGACAAAGATTTTAAAAATTATTTTATCGTAAGTCTCAACCCTGCATATACAGAGATGCCCATCAGCGGGCCCCAGATCATCGAAGCATCGAAATATTTACCAAATGGATTATCGGCCGACACTATCGGGTGGTGCTGCATATAATTGGTAAGGTTTTCGCCGCCCAGGTAAATATCAATAAACTTGAATTTTTTTGTTATCTGGGCATGCAGCATAAAATACTCCTTAGAATAGCTATCCCAGCGGTATGGTTCCGGGTTGTTGCCGGCATCAGGCAGGCGGCTTTTCCCATTGATTTGCCCGGTAACATCAAACCGCCATTTTTCAAATTTTGTTGCATACGAGATTGTTATAAGCCCCTTGTATTTGCTCACATAGGGCACCTGGCGCAATTGTCCGTCCTCCGATCTTTTCACATCATTATAACGGCCTGCAAGGGTAATTTCAAATCCTTTGAAGGGTTGTATCATTCCGTCAATCTGCAAACTGTTGGAATAAGAACGTCCGTCGAGGTTGTAGAAAATTACCTGCTGCGGGTTGCGATCGAGGTCAACAACCACCTGATTAACAAAAGCCGTATGATAAAAATCAGCTCCGAGACTGGCTTTGAGTGTTTCCGTCAGCAAAAACTCTTTGGTAATATTCAATCCGTAATTCCATGCCTCTTCGGCTTTGATATCGCTTTCCAGAACAATTTTTCTTGAACTCGCCAGCAGACTTGTGTTTTCGGCAATAATGTTGGGTGAACGGTATCCCCTGCCTGCTGAGGCACGAAGCGTTAATTTGTCGGTAATGTCATATTTGACATGTACTCTTGGTGTGAAAAAAATTCCGTATTGAGAGTTATAATCTCCGCGCAAACCAACAATCACGTTTAGTTTTTCAGGATAGGTATAGGAATACTGGAAAAACAGGCCCGGAACATATTCGGTCCTCTTAAAAACAGAATCATTGAGGGTTTCACGATAATCATCCAGCATAAAAGAGCCCCCGGTGCTGAATTTGTGATTGGTATTTAAGATGATTGACTGATATATCAGATTAAAGTAACCGCTGTTTTGAATTCCGTCATAAGTATTCATGCCATAAAAGGAATTCATTTCATACCGGTTAAAAGAGCCAATGATACCCAGACTGGAATGTCCATGGTCACCAACAAAAAAACCTGTTTTTACGAAGGCGCTGTATTGCTTTGCATCCATACCGATACCATAAAAGAATGGTTTTTGCTGTTCATCGGAACCATAATACCCGGACTGTCCTCCCTGTTTGTTATCCTGCAGGTATCCTATGCCAAACTGCACATGCATTTTGCCTTCCACTTCATATTGCCAGCGGTTCATGAAATTTGCTGTCCACGATTTGGGTGTATCCAGAAAAGAGTCTTTGTTTTTATCGGTCATAAAGCCGAAATAAGAGCCGTGTCCGAGCAGCATGGTGCTCCACCTGTCATTAATCTTAATGGTAGAGTTGAGGTTGGCTTCAAAACGGCCATCGCTGTTTCCATAAACATTTAAAAACAAAGGTTCCTTGTTGGTTTCAGGCTTCTTATACTCCACGTTAATCTGTCCCGTGATGGATTCATAGCCGTTAGTAACCGATGAGGTCCCTTTAGAAACCTGGATGGAATGCATCCATGCACCTGGAATATAAGTCAGACCGTAAGAAGAGGTCAATCCCCTGACAGCCGGAAAGTTTTCGGTAAGTAACTGGCTGTAAATACCCGACAAACCCAGCATCTGAATACGTCTGGCGCCTGACACGGCATCAGCATAGCCCACATCCACGGTAGCGGTACGTTCGAAACTTTCGGAAAGGTTGCAACAGGCAAGTTTCTGAAGGCCTGTTTCTGTAATGATTTCCGTCTTTATGGGTTTTAGTTTTGAAACATAATCATCCACTTTTTCTTTTATTTCCACAGCTTCGAGCGTGGCATTGGATATCAGGACAAAGTCAATATCATTCTGGCCCTGGCGGATAAGTATGGTATCGCTTTTATAGCCCACAAAGCTCGCAACGAGTTTCGAGGCTTCTTTTCCATCAAATTGTATGGAAAACTTTCCATTTTTGTCGGCGGTGGTTGAAGTGCCGCGGTTAATCCAATAAATGGTTGCAAAAGGGAGTTTTTCTTTTTTCAGTTGATCAGAAGCTGCGGTTAGTCCGCTCACAGTACCTTTAATTACTGATGTCTGAGCCGACAAACATATACTGCCAACAAGCATTATCAGCAGAAAAAAATAATTACAAATTTTCATAAATAAATTTTTATTACAATTAATACAAATCAATTCCAATAAGACTTTTAGCCTTAGGTGACGAAATTGTAATAAAAACTATAACCTTAGAATCCTATTTTTTAGAAAAACCGGTATGTTCAGTTCCGGTGGCGGGCTGTTACAGGACATGATCCCGTGTGAATAGGGAGTAATCTCTATTTGCTCCTGAATTTCACATGCGTACAAAAAACTTTGAAAATCCAACAGACTATTATCCGGCAAGAGGTAAAAACTATATACTTTCAGATAATAATTTTGATCCTTACAACACTTTTCATTCCCGATGCTCACATCGGGTGTTCGTTCATTGTGTCCGTTGGCGCAACACACACCCCTGTGATGACTTTCGTCTGTAACGCAGCATTTATCAATACTTTCGCAACAATTATCCTCGTAATACCTGACAAAACTGGTGCTGTTTTTTTCTGACTTAAAGCAATAATGGTTAATATAAAACACACCATTTGAAGCCATCAGAAAGGCCACTAACGAAACAAACAATATGCTCTTGAAAAAAAATTTTTTCATTGGAGTGCAAAGATAATTTAAAATCATTCTAATTAAAACAATCACGATCGATTTAACAAGTATTTAACTGCACAAATGCTTTTTGACAACAATATCCAGTCTTCTGATTTATTTGCAAAACAAACGGGAAACATATAATTGTGCGCTAAATTTAAAAAAATTTGCCGTGAAATTAGAAAGTATGAAAAATTAATGTATCTTTGCACTCCAATTTCTAAAAAAACACAGTGATGAACAAGACGGAGATAATGAATTTTGTTGAAGAGCAATTCAGCAAAAAGCCCGAATATCCTGCATTCAAAGCCGGAGATACTATTACAGTAAGTTATAAAATCAAAGAAGGAAACAAGGAACGTATTCAGCAGTTTCAAGGCGTTGTAATTCAGCGTTCAGGCGAAGGCTTAAAAGAAACCTTCACTGTAAGAAAAATGTCAGGCAACGTAGGTGTAGAAAGAATTTTCCCCATTGCTTCACCTTTTATTGACAAAATTGATGTCAACAAAAAGGGTATGGTACGCAGGGCACGCATTTTCTACCTAAGAGACCTTACCGGTAAGAAAGCCCGTATCAAAGAAAAAAAGAAAAGTCAGTCAGACAAATAATATTGAAACCCCGCAAATGCGGGGTTTTTTGTTTCACAAAAATTCAATACGGCCTGTCGTTTGGCCGATCAGATTGGCGTTCAGACAAACAATATTATAGTTCGGAATATAATAATAAGGTTATTCGGAAATCGAAAAAACACACTCGCCCTTGGTATTATAGTACCCCCAACCACTTCCTTTATACACCCTGAAGGTTTTGTTCCCAAAACGGGTAATTGCATCAAATTCGGGATACAGAACAAACTCCCCTGCCTTGTTTATTATACCGTATTTGCCCGTTTGGCCGGGCTGCCGGTTTTTTTTGTTTCCCGCACTCCCCTGCCTGACAATGGCAAGGCCGCTGCTGAAATCTTCCGCCTCTTCAAACCCGGGTTTTATAATGACAGTGCCTGAATTATCGATAAAACCAGTAGTACTTTTTTTTACAATGCGCGCCCTGTCGCAGGAAAACAGATATGCCATCTGATACTTAAAAGAGATACGCAGTTTATTGTCTTTATCAATATAACCCCATTTTTCATTTTTTTTGACCGGGCATAAATTTTCGGAAAAAGCACCAGCATTATCATAATCAGCCGGAATCACCAGCCTGTTGCCTTTATCTATAAATCCCCAATGGCCACCTGTTACCTCATTCTTTTCCGCCACAAACACACCGTTCAGATTCACGGCAGCCATGCCTTCACTAAAGCGGGTGATATATCCATAAATACAGGGTATTACTTTTGCGCCGAAAGCATCCAACATGCCATAGCGGACCGAATCGCCCGACACCACAATGGCAAGGCCATTTTCAAAACTTTTCGCTTCAAAAAAAATGGAATCAGTTATAAAGTTTCCCAATTTGTTGATATATGCCTTGTAAAACGGATGGCCAACCACCGCACGGTCTTCGTTAAAATAATAAACTTTATCGAAACGGGGCGATATCACCATATTGCCGTCTGTATCGATGCTTCCCCAAAGCCCGTCCTTTTCGAATTGTGCCATTCCATTATGAAAATCTGTAATATTCGGATATTGACATGGAATAACTTCCAGCCCGTTTTTATCAATAAAGCCATACAGCCCATGCTTCATAACCCTTGCCCGGCCTTCACAAAAATCACTGACAGCTTCATAAACAGGTACGGACACCGGCTGTTCCAATGAATCCATGAAAGTCCAAAAACCACCTTCCATGAAGCCATGATCATCGGGTTTGCCGCCCACATTCACCCGGGCCCTGCCCTCGACCAGGCACCCCAAAAAATCATAATCAGGCCTTATAAGGTACTTACCTGCAGTATCCACAAATCCATATTTCCCGTTGACTTTTACGGGGAGGTAATTGTAGTTTATCTGTTGGCCGCTGGCAACCATGCAAATGATAAGTAACAGCACAGCGGTCAGTTGCTTCATTATAATTTTTTTTGAATTGAAATCCCCGCCAGATAGCCTGTTGAAAAAGCAATCTGAAGATTATATCCGCCGGTGTCGGCATCCAAATCAAGCACTTCGCCGGTAAAAAACAAATTTTTTATTTTTCGGGACTCCATAGTTTTGGGGTTTACCTCTTTGGTAGAAACGCCGCCTCCTGTGATGATAGCCTCGTTATAATCACGATGTGCGGCAATATTCACAGGAAACTCTTTCAACAAAGCAGCAATTTTTTTTCGTTCAGCCGCAGTAATCTGGCTGCTTTTCTTATCTCCGGCAATCGCCAGTATTTTTTTGAATACCGGTATCAATTGGCCGGGCAGCAGGCCTTTGAGCAATTCCACGCAACCTGCTTTGCCAAGAGCATCCAGGTCGCGCAACAAACGAGCATCCAGTTTTTCGTAATCCAAACCCGGTTTAAAATCAAAACAAAACACTACCTTTTTTCCGGCCCTGATATCATCAATAAATTGCCTGCTTAGAGAAAGAATAATGGGCCCTGCAAGCGTGTTATCCCTGAATTCCATTTCCCCGGTTATGTAATGTTTTTTACTATCATTTACCTTCACGGCGATACCGATATTTTTAAGATGCAACCCATTTAATTCCTGCACAAAAGCATCATGTGACGTCAGTGGCACCAGCATAGGACGAAGTGGAAACACGGTGTGGCCTGTCAGACGGGCAAAACGATAACCATCGCCCGTAGAACCTGTTGCAGGGTATGAAAGGCCCCCGGTAGCCACGACCACAGCTCCGGCTGCATAGTGTTCATGGGTAGTGGTTTCTACGCCGGTAACCATATTATTTTCAATAATCAGTTCACGGACAGGGGCCGAACATTTGAGTACCGCACCCGAGCTTTTTGCCCAGGCTGTCAGTGCATCTACCACATCGGTAGCCTTTCCGCTTTCGGGAAAAACTCTTCCGCCTTGTTCTACCACATTTTTCACACCTAAACTTTCAAAAAAATCGATGAGATCCTGTGCAAAAAACGCCCCGAAAACATTATGCAAAAAACGGGCATCCGGCCCAATATGCTCCATAAAGCGTTCTTTTGATGCGATATTAGTCAGGTTGCAACGGCCTTTTCCGCTGATACGCAACTTGCGGGCAGGTAACGGCATTTTCTCCAGCAAAAGTACTGACAAACCACGCCCTGCAACAATTCCGGCGCACATCAACCCGGAAGCTCCTCCTCCGACAACAATTACATCATAATACATTGACGCTGATTTTTCAAAGCTATTTGTTGCAGGACATTTTTGAAAGGGCTTCTCAGTGAACAATAATTTTTTGCCTGTAATTATAATTTCCGGCAGTTAAACTAATAACATAAATGCCGCTGTTAAAAGAGCTGCAATCTATTGCATGTGAATTACGCCCGTTAACGGAAGTACTTTGTTGCGAATAAACCTCTTTCCCGATCACATCGTGTACGGTAATAATATAATCATCCTGCCCGGTGCTGGTAAATTCCACGAAGAATTTGCCATTAGCAGGATTGGGGTACACAATACTGTTATTGATATTTTCCGGTTCCATGAGGCCATTGCATGCGTACACCGAGGCAAGTACGGGTACCCGGGGACTTATGCAGGGTGGTTCCTGCACTTCCCAGTCATAATAGTAGTAATAGCGGACGTTGGGAGCAGCATTGGTTCCCTTTATGGAAATTTTGCCGGCAAGATTATAAGGGAAAGTAATTCCACTCTGATCGCGGTACATATTGGGATCATCCGTACCACAGGCAAGGCTCATATTATTTTTTACAGGCAAATTAAAATTGAGCGTTACCCTGCTCTCGCCGGCTGGTACCAATGCGTTGATGGTTTGCAACACTATCCCGTTGCTGTCTCTGAGTTCGATAATTCTGTATTTCTCATCGCCGGCATACACTTTCACGGATTTTAGAATCATTGGCGTATAACAGTCAAATATAAGGAAATAGTTGTTGTTGTTGTGAAGTCCGGCATCGTTGGATTTGCTGGTTTTTCCCACATACTCGTCGGGATTAACTAAAGCATTTTCCACATAAAAAGTAGTATTTTGGTACAACACCGGGGTTTGAAATGTATCGCCGACATACAGGAGGGTTCCTCCGGTTTCCATATCGTACCAGTTGATTTGTCCGGTGCCGGAAGCTGTAAGAATAACACTGGAGGAGTCGCAGGCTGCACCCGGTGTTACGGAAGGCACCGCGGGCAGGTTCTGAACAACAATGTAATCTGCCAGGGTTTTTGTACTGTCACCAAAATTATTTGTTGTAGTAAGTGTTACCGTATAGGTTCCTTCGGCCTGATAGGCGTGCAGGGGATTTTGCTGATTCGAGGTGTCGCCGTCGCCAAAGTCCCAGTGCCAGGTAACAGGCCCGTTAAAACTTAAATCCAGAAATTGAATTACTCCGGTACAGCTAGTAGTTTCAGAAGCCATGAAATTGGTTACCGGCGGTGTGCTTGGAATACTGCAATGCCAGGTCAATTCAAATCCCGGTGTGGTAAGTCCCTGGTCTGTGGTCTGCCGGAGGGTTATTTGTCCGGTGGATGACTGAATAGTTCCGCCGTTGGGCAGGTTGGTCCCGTCATATTGTCCGATCAATGTTGATGCTGTTGTAGGGCCATCGTAAATATAGAGGTAATCATAGCCCGATTCAAAATCAAAAGAGGTAAAATTCAGTGTAACATTGGAAGCACCGGTAGGCGCAATAGTTACAGTACCATTGGTATTATTGGAATAATCGCCCAGGCCGCCGCTGTCAAACAAAGTACCGGTACAGCAGGTAAGTGCTTGTCCATTTCCGGTGACAGGCATCGAAGCATAATTGGAATTTGCGGCGTCAATACTAACCAATCCCGTTTGTGTCAGCGAATCAATACCGCAGGCAGCTCCTGTAGCCACCAGTTTTACGTCAAAATTACCAAAAGAAGTATAAGTATGAGAAGGATTGGCAGTGGTATCCGTAGCGCCGTCACCAAAATACCACATGTAGTGGTTCGCGTTTATTGTCTGATTTTCAAAATTAACCGTCAATGGCACAGAGCAAACCTGTGCGTTGGATGCAAAAAACTGTATCGCAGGATGTGCCGTATAGGCATCGCCCAAACCCACAGCATACATAGCATTAGTAACCGACGCCACTTCGGTGCTACAGTATCCGTAAAGTTCAGAGGCCGCCAGAATAGCAAAAAAACGGGCATCCTGGTAGTCTGAAGTGTTTATCAGGTAAACGGTCAACATTCTGAAAGCAATATCCGAAGCTTTGTTCATGCCGATACCGGTTACCGAGTAAACATCGTTATTGTCGTTGGTGCCGCTTCCTCCCTGACAAAGCAGGTAATACCAATGGCTCAGCACGGTGCTGTTCCGGTGAACCTCCTGTGCCGGATCCCAGTTCAATCCCAGGTAGGTATCGGGATCTCCTTCGGCATTGGGATTTTGAAGGTTACGGATTATAAAACCTATGTTTTCGCCACATGTCCAGTTTGCCTGAGCCGGTTTGGCAAAGTACTCTACTGCCGTACCAAAAATATCACTGAACCCTTCATTGAGTGCCCCCGATTCGTCAACATAATCGAGGTTGGCAGTAAACTCGTCGAGTCCGTGAGTAATCTCATGAGCACACACATCCAAAGCGCAAAAAGGATTGTTATTTTCGCCATCGCCATAGGTCATACAATCGCCGTTCCAGTATGCATTACCATAAGCCTGATCGTAGTGTACATAGTTGTATAAGGCAAAGCCATCGCCATCAATACTGTTACGGCCAAAGGTGTCCCAGTAATAATCATAAGTCATCTCAGCGCCCCAGTGAGCATCGGTGGCCGCCTCATCCAGGTTGGCGTTCACATTGTTCCAGTAATTGTCAGAATCCGTAAAATCTACAGCCTGATTGTAGTTGGTTTGTTGCTGCATATTGTAAGTGAATATCCCGTTTCCTCTCCCGCTTTCGTGCAAACGAAAAAGGTCAGCTTGCACCGAATCGGTGACTATCTGCTTGGTGCCGCTGTATTTGGTCACTGCCGTTGCAGGAACATCGGTACCGTATAATTTTTTGAATGCCCGCACTATATTGCCATTACCGGCATCGACATAAATATGCTGTCTGGAAACAGGCCGGCTGGCGTACACATCAAATTTATAAGCCGCGCGGAAGGCCTTTTCTTTTTCCGAGTAAATGATTTCTTTTTCGGCAACAGGATAAAATGTAGCTTGCGGATTATTTTTCAACTTCTTTATCCAGGCCTCTTCGCTGCTTTTCTGCCACATATATTCCTCTGCATTTACATAAGAAAGGGCACGCGATAACGCTTCCTGTCCGGTAATTGAAAATGCATTGCTTATGTTGACCTCGCTGTAAATTATTCCATTAAACGCATGAATTTTATCCTGGTACACATGAACAATAAAAACAGCGTCGCGCACCGGGATGCCATCTGCTGTTTGCCTGTAACGGTAATGAATAAATCCCAGTTTGTCCTTTTCGGTGCTTATGAGCTTATAGCCCATATTGGATTTGATATTAAAAGTGGTTTTGAGCCAGGAGTCCAGCTCCTGAAACAATGGTTCATTCTGCGGATTATACCTTATAAATGTAGGATTTACATTATGGTCGGCATAGCGCACCAGGTTGCTCCCTATAATATGATTTTGAGCGTTAATACCCTCAAATACCTGTGAAAATCCAACAACAGATATAAAGGTCGAAATGGCAAATACCGCAAGGATTTTTTTCATAACTGAATTTTATAATATAACAATGTTGTGTAAAAGTAAGCAACTTAGTTGATTTTTTTATCGCTTAACTAATTTTTAACCAAGCTGCTATCAGCAAAATTTCTTTGTAACCGTTAACTTCCGTTTTTATGCCGGAAACTTTTTTCAGGATACCATTTGCTGACAACGCTCCGAAACAGTTCCCGATGTATTGGAAATTTAGTACAACAAAATCCAATAAATATAGTACTAACCCACAAAATCAAAACCCATGAAAAAACTTGTAACTTTTTGCGTAGTCATTACGCTTCTGTTCACCCGCGCCGCAGGGCAAAGCACGGGGACTATCCGGGGTAAAGTGTTTGATGAAAGCAACAATGAAGCGCTGTTCGGAGCTATGGTGGTGGTAACCACCGGCCAGGCCAACATCGGCTGCCAGACCGATCCAGACGGCTATTACACTATTAAGCCGCTGAATTCAGGCATTTATACCATTAAGATTTCATCTATGGGATACCAGACCACCATTGTCAAAGACATCATTGTAAATCCCGGCAAGATTACCTTTGTGGAAGACACCTACCTCGGAAATATCGGCATAACGCTGGAAGATTCTGTGGCCGTTATCCGTGATTTCAGGGACCCGTTGATCAGGCCTGACCCGGTGACAATTATCAGACCCGAAGAATATCAGGACATCCCCGGAAAGAGAGACCTGTCGGGAGTCATCAGCAAACTGAACTCCGATGTTTATAGCGACGAACAGGGTGAATTGTATTTCAGGGGAGCCAGAAACGACAATTTTGTTTATATTGTAGATGGGGTAAAATCAATGGACAACCAGGCCCACATACCTTCAGGAGCCATTGGCAGCATAGCCATTTACACCGGCGGCGTACCTGCCAACTATGGTGATTTTACCGGAGGATGCGTAGTTATAGAAACCAAAAGTTTTTTCAGTCGTTGACACAAATAATGATTACGAAAACGCACCTGCTGTGTAGTGCAGAAACTTTTAACAGCCATGAACCGAAGCCTGACCATAGTAATAGCCATACTTATACTTGCACATTGTTATGTGCCCGGTCAAGAGGTTTTCACTATAAAGGGCTACGTTGTCGATTCGCTCACCTTGCTGCCAGTTGAAAATGCAGAAATCGTAACTGAAGGTTTTACATTAAAAACCAGTCCGGACAAAAATGGCTTTTTCTCTTTCGTGTCGCCCGTTAGTGAATGCTGGATAGAGGTAAGCTGTCTTTCATACAACACCAAAAAGTGTAAGGTGAGCGGAAAAGCACTTTCTGAAATAAGAATAAGTCCCAAATCATACGACCTGCCATCGGTCGAAATAAGGGAGAGGAAACCTCTTGACCTGATGCCGGGCATGAGTTATCAGGTGATGGATTACGAATTCGCAGGTGAAAACATCATTTTGCTTGCCTATGAAAGACAGAGCATCTTCTTGCCGAAACTGCTCCTTATCAACCGTCAGGGCGACACGCTTGACGTACTGACGGTCAGCAGGCCGGAAAAACTTTGCAGAGATTTTGATGAAAAAGTATGTTTCTTAACCAAAACAAGTTGTTATGAGCTGGAAACCGGCAACAACGAAATCAGCCTTCATTACCAGGGAAGCAGAGAAGATTTCGAACAAATAAACAAAACTATTGTAAGCAGGGAGGGCTCCGTATTCTATTTGCGACAATTTCTGGACAACAACCAGACATTGAATTATTACACTTACCAAAATGAAACCGACCAATTAAACTGCTTCCGCAACATCAGCGACAGGTCTGCTATCAACGCCAACCGCCGCGGGGTATATTTTGACGGGAAAGAAGAAGACCTCAGGTTTCAGGAATTGATAATAAACCGGCCTGTGTTTGCCCCTCTTTTCATGATAGAGGACACAATGCTCCTTTTCAATTTTTTGGAATCAAAACTGGAAAAATACAGTGTGGAAACGGGAAATCCGCAGGAAATCGGAGAGACAAGTATCGCACTGCACCACAGCAAAGGATTTGTAAACAATATGATAATTGATCATGCCCGGCATAAAATTTATGGGATTTTCAGGGAAAAAGGAATTTCGAAGCTAAAAGAAATCTGCCCCTCGGATGGCACTATTTCGCAAATATTTGAAATTCAAGATTTTATTTACATTGAAAACATAAAAATCAACGATGGAGTAGTATATTTTTTATACAAATCAAAAGATCTTTCGGAATACAAGAAATTATACACAATGAAAATATAATTGACAATACCCAATAAACGCCAATTATTTTCGTTTAGGTTTTTTGATTTTGGCATTATATTTGAAACCGTTGTGATAAAATAAAAAAATTTTCGTAATTTTGTTTTTCAAATTCATGTTGTGTATGAAAAAGGTAGTATTCATTTTTATCAGCGTAATTCTAATTTCCGTCAGCACTTTTTCGCAAAATAAAGGCCCTGCCATAAAGTTTGATTATACGGAATATGACTATGGCACCATTTATCAGGGCGGCGATGGCAGTTGTGATTTTAAGTTTAAAAACACCGGTGATGAACCGCTGGTATTATCCAGTGTTCGTTCATCATGTGGCTGTACTGTTCCCAGCTGGCCCAAAGACCCCATTCTGCCGGGACACAGCGCATCGATAAAAGTTACCTACGACACAAAAAGGATAGGCACTATCAGCAAACAGATCATTGTGATTTCCAATGCGGTTTCTGAGCCCAGCCTGACATTGGCCATCAAAGGCAACGTACTGCAAAAACCCAATGAGATTTTGCCAGAAAAACAAGTCAATCAAGGTTTTACGCCCACTCCAAATGCCAACTAATAAACAAATAAATAACCAACCAAATATCAAATAAAATGAAAAAAATATCTTTAATTTTCGCATTAGTAATGTTATCGGTTTTTGTTGCCGGTGCACAAACATCCACCACCCAAACAGCAGCAACTAAAGTTGCAGGTCCGGAAATCACTTTCGAGAACCTGGAACATGATTATGGCACTATCACTCAGGGAGCCAATGGAGACTGTGTTTTTAAATTTAAAAATACGGGCAACGAGCCCCTCATTCTTTCTGATGTAAGAAAGTCATGCGGCTGTACCACCCCTTCATGGAGCAAAGAGCCCATACTGCCGGGTCAGAGCGGAGAAATAAAAGTTGGGTACAACACCAATAACGTAGGTACTTTTAGCAAAACGATAACCGTAATATCCAACGCAACCAATGCAAATATTACTCTTATCATCAAAGGAACGGTCAACGCCAAAGCCAACTAAGAAACTTTGCAACAAAAAGAAATAATATTTCTTTTATCCAAAAAAAAGTTAAACATTTGTACCGGTAATTTATTACCGGTTTTTTTATTTTAAAACAAAAACATTATGCCAAAAATTTCAACAAAAGGCCTGGCCATGCCGGCGTCACCCATCCGAAAACTTGTTCCCTATGCCGACGAAGCAAAACGCAAAGGACGCAAAGTTTACCATCTTAACATCGGACAACCCGATATCGAAACTCCCCATGGTGCCATGGATGTATTAAAAAACACCCCTATCAAAGTGGTGGAATACAGCCATTCTGCAGGGATTTTGTCGTACCGCAAAAAACTTGTTGAATATTACAAACATTGGGGTATTGATGTTAACGAAAACCAGATGATAGTAACCTGCGGCGGCTCCGAAGGTATATTGTTTGCCTTTATGGCTTGCCTCGATCCGGGCGACGAAGTTATTATCCCGGAACCTTTTTACGCCAATTACAACGGATTTGCCGTTACAGCCGGTGTGGTGGTAAAACCCGTGATATCAAACATCGAAAATGGCTTTGCATTGCCCCCTGTTGCCGAATTTGAAAAACTTATCACGCCAAAAACCAAGGCCATTCTCATCTGCAACCCCAACAACCCTACGGGATACTTATATTCCAAAGAGGAACTGTTGGAATTACGCGAATTAATAATCAAACACGACCTGTATCTGTTTTCTGATGAGGTGTATCGTGAATTTTGCTATGAAGGAGCAGAACATTTTTCGGTTATGAACATGGATGGCCTCGACAATAATGTGGTGCTGCTCGACTCGGTATCGAAACGTTACAGTGCCTGCGGTGCCAGAATAGGCGTATTTATCACCCGTAACAAAGAAGTATATAATGTTGCCATGAAATTTGCCCAGGCAAGGTTAAGCCCGCCCACTTTTGGCCAGGTACTTTCGGAGGCAGCTATCGATGCGCCGCAGGAATATTTTGACAACGTGATGGCAGAATATATCGCGCGCAGAAACATCGTTGTTGAAGCCATTAACAAAATGCCCGGCTGTTTTTGTCCCAACCCCAAGGGAGCTTTTTATGCCGTAGCACGTCTGCCTATAGATGACTCTGACAAATTTTGCCAGTGGCTGCTTGAAGATTTCGAATATAACAATCAGACTGTCATGCTGGCCCCTGCCACCGGTTTTTATTCCACCTGCGGCTTAGGCAAAAATGAGGTACGTATCAGTTATGTGTTGAAAGTTGAGGATCTGAAAGCTGCCATGGTATGTCTGGCAGAAGCATTGAAAGTTTATCCCGGAAGGAAATAATATCCGGGAATACAAAGACAATCCGCGATTTGTAAATAGGGCTATTGTCGCCCAAACGCACCACATAAAATAAAAAGGCCTGTAAAATCAATGTTTACAGGCCTTTTTTGGTAGCGGGGACGAGAGTTGAACTCGTGACCTTCGGGTTATGAATCCGACGCTCTAACCACCTGAGCTACCCCGCCAAAAAACATAAGAACAAAAACATTTTTTGCGATCCCGGTTGGATTCGAACCAACGACCCACAGCTTAGAAGGCTGTTGCTCTATCCCCTGAGCTACGGGACCTCAATAAGTTACATCCGTGTGTCGATGATTTGAATAACAATTTGCATAACAGAAAAAAGAACGACATTCAGAAAAAACATTTCAACAAACGGAGCGCAAAGATACAAGATTTTTTCTTATTTGATCAAAAAGAAAAACGTTTTTTTTACAGACATAAAAACGATGTCCAAAAACAATAAAGTAAAAGCTGCAACGAAGCTTTGTCAATGCCGGAACTAAAAAAGTAAAAGCTGCGAACAGGCTCTGTCAAACCCGAATTTTATTACAAAAAGGGAACAAGACGTGAATACCATGGGAATCAAATGGGCGTGCTGATATGGTGCAAAAATGGTGTCAAGATACCCGGAAAATAATAAACCCCTGATCACAGTGGATGCAGGGGTTTAAGTTTTTTGGCCTGTTGTTGTCTATTTTACTTTTGATGCCAGTTCGTTACCGGCTTTAAATTTCACCACCTTCCGGGGGCGTTTCTTTTCAACTGAGAAATCATAATCACCATCAATACCGACCACATCAAACTCATTGATGATGGTATTTGCATCCATAAACTGAATTGTGTAAATCTGATTTCGTTGTAATTTGGAGCAGAAAAACAGAAAGTCGGAGCTGATAACATGTTCTTTTGTTTCACCTGTGGTACTATTTTTTGATATAACCTTATATGGAACAGCCGCAACCAGGTCGCCGGGGATGAAGTCTTTCAATTCCCCCCAGATTGCGGTATAAGGATGATGAATTTTCACGCTGTCCGGATGTATCAGCCCGTTTTTGAAGAGTAATTCGCAATATGAAAGAGTGTCCGGATGGTTAAAGCCAAACCTTGTGGCCGTGGTTTTGTTTTTTCCCATTGCATCGGTGATATAATACAGAATATTGAACGGTTTGTCCTGATCTCCTTCATTGATGGGAATCATGACTGATTGCCCTGAAGCAGGAAATGTATAATTGCCACCATAGCTGTTACCATTGGACACGAGTATCTGAGGAATAACATTAATCACATCATCGGGATAAAGTTCAGGGAACTTGGTGTAATCATCAATAGATATTTTTAGGTACCAGCCCGTTGCATCCTGGAAAGTGGTTGCGTGAATGTTTTCCGGTAGGATGATACGTTTTGAGATTTTGAAATCAAAATACACATCATCAATGTTGGCCGTGAAATACGCACCCACAGAGGGACTGTTCATGATGTTTGCCGGAATGTACGGCCTGACATCACGCGAAGGATCATTGATGATGTTATAAAATAACATGCCTTCCGACCAGATATTACTGAAGTCGTAGTTCATCGGCCAGTCGGGAAGACTCTCTTCATGGATGTAAGTAGAGAAGAAATTTTTAAAAGGGAGTTTGCAGATATTGTCGGTATTGAAGGTCGTATCAATCGGTTTCCTGCCAACAGCGGTCAGCCTGATGGAATTAGGATCAATATCATCCGAGTTGATTAGTGTGTATTCAATGTAAAATTGATTTATAAAAGGGTCGTAAGCAGCCCGAAGGATCATCGGGGGCACCATGTTGCTACCGGAAAGGAGCATTTCACTGAAAGTGATGTTGCCGGAATCATCCACCAGGGGATAGTTTTTCCTGATGGCTTCGGCCCATGCAGTTGACCTGCCGTTCCGGTTCCTGAAGTTCAGGGGGATTACATTGTCTTTGAATGGCTGCAATGCCAGTGAAAGGTTTTTGATTTTCTGTCGCTGTAGTTGCTGCGCTATTGTGTTTGGGTTTTTTACCATAGGCTGGTATTTTGAAACAGTGATCAGGGAATTCCATTTCCGGAATACCACGTTGCCGAGTTTCCCTATCGCATCACCGAGAAAGCCATTTTTTACTGTTGCCATATTGCTATATTTTAAAGTTTACAATTAAGATGAATTATGTGTTATAAAAAAGGACTTACCGTTCAGGATAAGCCCTTTTTTGATAGGTGTTGGAATTTAACTACACAGTTACAACTACAGTCCCGCTGTAAACACTGTCGCAGCATTGGTTGCCTGCAGGATTCACAAAGAAGGAATAAACATGAACGGTGTCACCTCCCCAGGCTGCCGGAACTGCCTGGTCATCTGTGCCAGTCGCTCTTGTTACGGTAGTGGGGCTGAAAAGCCATTCATCCTTGTCCTCGTTATAGCTTGCAACATATAAAAAGTCGTTGTTAGCTTCATCCAGAGGATCAACAGGAGGAGTCCATGTTCTCTTTACTTTGAGTGCAAGGTCGTTTCCTGCATGGAAAGTTACTGTCTTTGTCAGCGGACCTTTTGCCACCTTCAGCAAAGAATAGTCAATGACATAATTGCCCGGGGTTCCGGTGATGGCCGTTTTGATGTTGTTTTTGATGAAAACATTGAAGGCAGACATATCGGTTGTCATGTTCTGAAATGAAACTTTGAGCATGGACAGCAATCTGCGGCCTTCAGCAACCATCATTGAAAATTTGTTGCGCTGGTTCACCTGGTCGGGTGTTCTGGGGTTCTTCACCTGGATGGGTTTGGTGCGCATGGTGTTTTTCGAAAACTGTTTCGAGAAAACTGCAGTACCGAATTTCTGCTTGGTTCTGCCGGTGATAGGATTTTGGACTATAGCCATAATATTGAATTTAGGGGGTTAATAATCGGATTTAGGGTTATTTTTAAATTTTATAAGCGGCCTTGATACGGAGTTGAAGCGGACTTAATACAGTGATCATTTTCATAAATTTCTTTTATGCAAATATAACGCTAAAAATCCTGAAAAGGTTGGTGGATAAGGCTTCCATGTATAATGTTTCAACCGATTGCTTTGTATTGCAAAATAAAAAAGGGAGTGTTGAAACTCCCTTGTGACTTTATGTCAATATGAAACTGTCTTTTCGGTTATCGATTATATCACTGCCATATTTACTACGGATGAATTCGATGGTTTTGGGCTTCTTGTTGGCACTTTTGTAGTCTGGTGGGCGGTAATACCACATAGTCTTTTTTGGTGCGAAATAGAAGCCCGTTTGTTTTAATTGTGCCCTGTGGGGATAGGTGTTGCCACTCAACCAGATCCAGTTCCCGATTAACTCAATGATGATGCCATCCAGTCCGATAATCTGGCTGATGATCTCCGGGTACCGGATGAATTCTTCCTGGTCCTGCTCTGACCTTTCCGCAAAGGAAAAGAACGGGTTTTTCATGATGTTTTCATACTGGAGGTTGATCTCCTGCATGGTTGCCGTATCGCCTCCCCTGTCGGGATGGTGCTGCAGGGCTAATTCTTTGTATCTGCGCTTCACTTCTTCGAGTGTGCAACAGGTTGAAAAGTACTGTGTTTTCATGGGTTTTGTTTATAAATTTTGATAACTTTTTCTGAGATTTGCGGCTCGCTGTGCGCTCGCCGCCACATAAAAAAAATATATCATTAATGAAACCTTAGGCAGCAAGAAAGCGCGTGTGCAGGCTGAATTGCAAGGTTTTTGCAAAAAAAATACTACCTCCTGCCACTATAAAAAAGTCCTATAAATGCAGGAGTGTGGAGATTTTTTTTGCAAAACCCGTAGGGCTTGACCTTGCAAGAGCGGTGGCAGCTTAACTTTGCATAAGGTTTTATTAATGAACTTCCAAGAAAATCTCTGTGGCATTAGGGTGTATTTTTTCTTTCTCTTCAAGGGTGGTTGGGTGGGGGTTGGTGGCAGCGTTGGGGGTTTTGGCGTGGTTTTTTGTCGTGTGTCGGGAAAAATAATATAGCTGTCGGAGGTACGGAGCAGCTTTATTATGTGCGGCTGCGAAAGTATAGCGAATGAACTGAGAGGAGCGTAACCGAGATCAGGTAGCGCAGCGGACTGTCGAGGTGGAGCGGAACGAAGTGAAAGAGCTTTGCTTGCAGCAGCATGGCTTTACAAAAACCATGACAAAACCATAGGGTCAGGGCGCTTGGGATAAAAAAATTACGAAGTACCTTATTGGTGCGTTGGCAGAAACCTGATGAGGGCTGGCGTAGTTTTGTGCACGTGCTGCGGGAGCATCGGTGTGTTGCGGGCATAAAATCAGCGGGCAGCATTGGCAGCCACAAAGGAATAAGCTGCAATACCGCCGAAAGGTTTTGTTGGCTTGTGGGCAAATGCAATTATGAGTGAAATGAACCCCCCGATACCTCGGGGCAGGCTCGAATTATAGGCATAAATCAGGGGTGAATGAACTGATAATGCCTTTTCGGCGGTGAGTGATGAGTTTTTATTTTATGGTAAAGGCTATTGCTGCTTATGTATTTGTGTCCCGGAAGGGCTGCACTGCTGATTTTATTAGGGTGGGGAAACCGATGCTATTGGGTATGGCAAAAACTATGACAGCCCGAAAGTTACCATATCAAAGGGAAGTGTGCGGCGGCTTTTGTGCGGTGGCGGATAGTGCGGCTATTTTACATAATAACCATTATAACTGACAGGCAGCAACTCTGTCCAGCCTGCCCAGCGGCGAAGCTATCGTTTACCTTACGACCTGCTGCTCTCGCCTGCCTGTTTTATAATGCTTATTATGTTAGAATAGCATACGATACTAAAACCTCTAAAATAGCGAATGGCAGCCGGGCAAAATATGTGGGTGCAAAGAGCATTTTGTCCCGGCTGCCTTATAAATATTTTTTCATTATTTTTGAATAAATAAGGAGAATGACCAAGATAAATTTATAAAACATTAGTGATGATAATATACTAGTGCTAGTAAATAAAAAAATAAAAAATTTGAGGGTTATACAATTATTATTATTAAAATTGCAAAAAAAGAATATTGGAATACACATTACATCATACGTGTAGCAAAAAGGGTGGTAAAAGTCATGTTGAACAAAACGCACCTTTTATTTCTGAGTACAAACCCAAAGAAAATAAAAAACCATTTTTAGGAGAGGGATATTATTTTTGGGAATATAATTTAGATTTTGCAAAAATATGGGGGAAAAAGCACTATCAAAATTATTTTTACGTTTTAGAATGTATTGTTGACATAAGCTGCGATGATAGCTTCTATCTGGATTTAGTTGGAAATCGAAAACATCTTGTTGGGTTTGTTGAATTGCTTTGGGAATTTAAATTGATACACGAGGAGGGAACTAAAGGAATTGATTTGTGTTATATTATTGATTATCTAAGGAATCGGTGCCCTGAAGAAGCATTTCCATTTAAAATAATAAGAGCCGTTGATAACAAAAATCAAGAAAAGGCTGGAATTAAAATAAGTTTTAACGATAAATTGTCAAATTTTACTATTTTAAACCCAAAAATCATTTTTTCTTTTAAAAATAAAAAAGAAATACCATATAAATTGAAACCTTTTATTACCTTTGTATCGTAAAATGGATATGGAAGTTTTTGAAAAAGCAAAATTAGCCCTTAGGGACCATTTATTGAAAAATAAAGAAAGGGTTGTTGCTGACTTAGAGGAAATGAGAAGACAGTCGGAAGGGAGTGATATTTTCAATTATATAGAATATGTTGCAAATTCATTTTCTTTTGAAAATGTTACTTCTATTAAAGAATTTCCAGAGAATTATACTTTCGAACAGGATATAATGAAATATATAATTACTGGAATTAGTGCGGTAGATTCGACATTCTTACCACCAGGAAAAAATGATAAAAACATAAAAAAAGACTCTGAAGTGTTTGCAGAGTCTTTTTTTTTAATATAATTGCACTATGATTGAACCAAAAAAAGCAGCGTTTTCTTTTATTGATTTTAAAATCCCCAAGTTTTCATATAATGAAATTGGAGGAGAAGGAAGTGATCTGACAATTGGTTTTAGCCCCAGCGGAGTTTACAACAGTAAAACGGGTGAGTTTGAAATCAATTTTAAGTTTGTTGCTAAACGACCAAGCGACCCGGAAAATACAATAATTGATTTATTTATGACTGCAATTTTCAAATTTAAAACACCTATTGAGTTTTCAGAAATACCAGATTATTTTTATAAAAATTCAATTGCTATTGCATTCCCATATCTGAGAGCATTCATAAGCACACTCACATTACAAGCTAATACTAAATTATTAAAACTAGGATTATTAAATTTAAGCGAGCTTGATCAACCCTTAAAAGAGAATACTGTGGTTGTATAAGATTTTTTTATAGAGAATAATTGTGCTATTTTTATATCAGGTATTTCATCTGAAAATTCTTCACCTATCAAATTTATTTGGTTTGGAAAAATCTGATGTTTTTTGAGTGTTGACTTCAAACAGAGCCCACATTATTATTAAATACATATTTGATTTTAACTAAATAAAAATAATTATTATAGAATTTGCCAAAAAAAATAAAACTATGAAGATTTTCACTAAAATATTGATAATTATTTTATTTATAATTTTACTTTTTTTACCATTAATTATTTATTTAATAAATTTTGGTTGTCATCCTTTATCAAAAAACACCGAAGTTTGGGAACAATTCGGAGGTTATTTGAATGGAACATTTATGCCTTTAATTGCATTAACAGGGGTTTTTGTTACATTGTATTTAGGTATCATCTCCGAAAGAAGGAATAAAGCAAATCTTGCAATTGAACAGCAAAAGCGAAGGCCATTATTACATTTAGAATATTTTGATGGAGAGGATAAAATGTTTATTAATATTATTAACAAGGGAGATGGCCCATTAATTATTACTGATTATTATTTACTTAATATTATTACAAATGAACCGAAAGCAAGTATATTTGAAATACTCCCAAGTATTGAAATAAAATATGATAATTATTCTGGGAACCTGAAAAATCAAGTATTATCAGCAAATGAGGAAATGGAAATTTTTTTATTTGCATTATTTGATGAGGATGAAAATGATAATATTATTATTAATAAATTTGAAAATGCTAAATTAAAGGTGAGAAATATTTTTAAAGATTACAAAATTATTTTTAAGTATAAAGATGTTTATGGTAATATAATGGATGATTACATTGTCAGTTTAGAGTGGTTTGGAAGAAATTTAAAAAATAGTAACGATGGATTATGAAAATTTTGAAAATGAAAAAAATGTAAGAGAATATTTGCATTTTATCACAAACAACTACTATTCATTTGCAATTGCATCATCAAGAATATGGAGTGACCCAGACAAGGTTGTGAATTTGAAAAACGAATGGTTTTATCAACTAATGCCGGATAAATTAGATGATGGTTTTTTTGATTGGTATTGTTGGGTTCGGCCCAACAACCAATTTTTTAAGACAAAAGAAATGTGCATTATTTATTTTGTAAGGTACTGGACTGAATGGATGAGAAAAGGGAAACCAAGTTTGAAAGGATAGTTTTAAATTATTAATCAAATGGAAAAAAAATATTACGTTTATGTTTATATTGATCCAAGGAACTTTGAGGAGTTTTATTATGGAAAAGGTACGGGAGATAGAAAACATTCTCATTTGAAAGAAAAAGGAGATTCAGAAAAGGTAAAGAGAATAAAAGAAATCCATGATGCCGGTAAGGAACCAATAATCAAAACAATTGCAAAAGGACTGACTCAGCATGATGCTTTATTGGTTGAGAAAACCTTAATTTGGAAATTAGGTAAAAATCTTACAAATCAATCAACGGGACATTTTGCAGAAAACTTTAGGGATCATAATACTTTTCATTTGGAATTACCAGGATTTGATTATTCAAATGGATTCTATTATGTAAATGTTGGAGATAAAAAAGACAATCATTCATGGGATGATTGCAGAAAATATAGTTTTTTAGCTGCAGGTGGTGATAAAAAATATAGTGACCCGTTACGAAAACTTGTTCCGGGAGACGTTGTTGTGGCATATTTAAGAAAATGCCATTATGTTGGTATTGGAAAAGTAAAAAACCGTGCTGTTAAAATTGATGATTTCAGGTATGATGGTAAGTCATTGCATGATTTACCCTTAATGTGTACGATGATTTTTGAAAATCACGAAAATGAAAAAACCGAATATTGTCTAAAAGTTGAATGGATAAAGACTGTTTCGGGACTAGATGGCAAATGGATAAAAAATGGTGGATTATATTCCTCTGAGCATATTGTGGCATCTTTATATAATCAACCAAAAACAATAGAATTTCTCGAAAAAGAGTTTGATATTAAATTTTCTGAACTTCAAAAAAACACACATTTTATATAAAATATAAAACCAAAAAAATATGCCACTTATTTTAGACAACATTTATGATCAAGGAATTTCTCATCTTAATAGATGGAGAGAACGTTACGAAAAAAAGGAATATCCTAATAAGATTGTTGTAAATATCTTTTATAGAAATTACACAGTATTAGAGTTATGGAAGGAATTAACACCATATTTCTTTAAAAATAACAATCCTTTAAACAGTATTGAAAAAGCATATCAAAACATTTATGAAGCTTATCAAAATAAATCAAAAAATATCATTAATCCTAAATTGTTGACTCTAATAGAAAATGATAAAGATAAAGATATTGGAGGCGTTAATTACGATGCTTTTAAACCAATTATTAATGATGCTTCAAATGGCGATAATAAAAGCGTCGAGCAAACTGAATACGTTTATTTATTTCAATTACTAAAAAATGAATGTATTCTATATTGGCTTTCTTTAGGATTATGCGGAGAAGATTACATTGATGCTTTTTTTAAAATAACAGGTATTCAAACTGGAGGAATTGATCCGAATCTAGTTGATATAATATTACCTAAACAAGAATTAGCACGAGGCGGATTACCGTTTGAGATGTACATACAATATTGGATGGAAAATAATTACAAACAAATGCCCAATTTTTGGTAGACTTTAATATGATATATTATGAAGACAACTATTAAAAAAATATGTAATGGTGACAATATTACCTCACCATTTAATTTAAAATTCGATCACACAAAAGTTACTGTTTGCGACTATCGTCAAAATCAAAAATTACTCTTTGAGTATAAGGATGATGGACCCCCAGATAGTATTATTAGAGACTTTAATTATACTGGATTATCTTCTACGCATTTAAGTCTGGGTTATGCAGAGAAGTTTATTGAAAATGAAATACTTGATATTGATCCAGATTTACCAATAATAATTATGTTTTTATCACCATTTGAATATACGTTTTATGCTGATTATGATCTCGAAGTAGCAACTTCAAAAATTTTAAATATTGATTATCGGCCATTAGTAGATTATAATAAAATTGTAACGGATAAAGGTACTTTTACACACTTGACAATTAGCAGAAAACAAAAACAATTTAAGGCTCAAATTTCAATATTATATGAAAATCACTATTTACTCATTGATTTTCTCGAGCCTTACGAAGGATGTTTTGAAGTATAAAACTTCTTACGAATAAAAACATTATAAAAAAGGCCCAAGGAAATTATTAGGAAATTTACTTCATCCTGATTTCGGGCATGAATTCTTTGAACTCTTCATCGATTCTGTGACATTGTTCTTTTATGATACCACGGCGGCGGATAGCGGGTTCAAGGCAATATGATCTGAACTCTTCTTTGTCAATATCATCAATAGTGGTTGCTTGTGGAAATAAAAGTTTTAATAAAGCCGTTGCAATTCTCTGAACAGCTTTCAAGTCACGAAGGTCACTAGAATCCTCAGAGTAAATCAGGTCATTAACAACCAACGAATATTCTGGAGCTGTACGAAGCTCATGCAATATTTCAGAGAAATATTCGACATTCAACGTCCACCCTTTTAAAATCATACTTTTATTCATCCTTGGCAATTTCCATCCTTCTATAAAGCCATGAAATCTGTCCAACAAAGCAGACTCACGAAAACCTTCGGGAAGAGAAGAAAAGTATTTATTGTTTTTTGGTAATTTGTCTTCTGTAAGTTCAATATTGCCCATAAGCATCATGCCACATTCAGACATAAATTCATAATTGTCGATTGTGGTTTTTCCACTTTCAAGATAACTTTTAAGAGCAGCCTGTAATTCTGATGGTTCCTGAAAAACAATTGTCTGTATTTCATCAAATGTTACAAAATCATAGTTCCTAATTATACCAGGCTGCTGACGTGATTTGTCATAAAACAGTTTCGCTCTGGTAACTTTTCCACCACTAACCAGCCAGCCATATTTACTTAAGTTGCCAAATACATAAGATTTACCGGTGCCTTTGGGGGCGAGTTCGATAATATTAAGACGAGGTTCCACAAAGGTTAGCAAACGAGAAAGAAATTCCAATTTTTGAGATATACTAATAAACCCATCAGGGTTATATTCCATTGCTGTCAATAACAAATCAATCCACTCTTCTGTCGTAAATTCCTTTCTACATTTTCTATAATAAGACAAATCAACTTTATATGGTTTGAATGGTTTGTATTCAATTAACTCTACATGGCCAGGATCTTTTTGGAATGGAGGTTCATAGGAAAGTTTAATAACGCCCCATTTTTCTCCGTCATTTAATTCATCTTTGTGTTGCTGTGCAACAAAATCAGGTATAATACCATCGCTTAATTTTATACCAACATCAGGAATAGAAAACCTTAATTTATCATGTCTAAGATCATTAGAAACAATAAAACGAGTTAACAATAGCTTTTCAATACGCTGTGTTCTAAGCTGGCCTTTTACATCGGTCCCCTTATGGGGAATATGTTCGTCAAGAAACCTTTTAATACCAAATTTGTCTAACTCTCCTTCATTGTTGATAAATTTTTTAACCAAAAAATCCTTAACAAATGAAGGTAGATTCCTCCCTGTAAAAACACTATAATTATCCGGGTCTTTTAGAATAGCCATTTGAGGAAAGACCTCTTTAATCTTTAAACTTACGTTACCCATACTAATTGTTTTAAAATAAATCTATTTCTTCATAACCTTTCTCGGAGCTATTATCCTTAATATTTTTTGCTTTTACATCAATTTCTCCTGAATTTATACTTGTATCCCGTTTGATCTTATCACTAATAATTATTGTAGGAACAAGAACTTCTTCCGGTGTACATCCCCCGTGTGATTCCCTTTTGGGTTTATCCCCAATTGATGCATGCTTTAATGCAACAATATATTTTGAGCTAGAATTTTTATATACGATATAATCTTCTGATGATATGTTAAATTTGGGGTCAGCCAATGCACATCTACCCTCATGTTCATCGTTTAAATTAAGTCTTTTAGAATCAACAAGCCGTGGTAATGAAGTAAAACCATGATCTGAAACGATAGCAATAGTTTGATTATGTAATTTGCTGATAATATCCTCAATTATTGAATATACCAAATTGATTTCGGCAATTATAGAATTAGGATATTTGTATAGATTTTGATGAATAAAGGAATCCAGGTCGCCTTTTTTCTCATAATCTGGATAACGATTTATTTCAGTTGTGGATGGAAGATTTGTTTTAGTGATCTCAAAATGAACAACAGAAAGTTTAGTGTGCTTTTTTATTGTTTCATAAATCAATGAAATCCACTCGACTCCTATACCATCAATCCAATAAAATTTGTCAATATCAAATGAAGAAAGGGCACTTTGTGGAGTGCGAATAGGCATGTACCAATCAAAGAAACTGTACTCATCTTTGTTTTTTAAATGAATAAACTCTTTAATTTTAGAAGTATATTTATTTAGAATTTTTGCATTTTTATACTCATCAATATACTGCGAAATCCATTTTTGACCTTCATTTAAATTCAAATCCGGAGTTTCTTTTAAATATTCGTACAATAGTGGGTAAGCATTTTGCAATTGTTCTTTCTTCATCTTACCTTCTGAATAGAAATTGATCAAAAGTTCTTTTTCATATTCGAATGTACCAGAACATAATTTTAATGCAGTTGAAAAATCCGATACTAATAACTCTGCAATTTTTGATTTTAAAGTTTCAGAAATACTTTCCGGGATTGGAACTTTTTCCTGATGAATTAATTTTAGAAACTTATCTCTTTCCTCAATAATATCCGTAGTGGGTTCAAGTTGGAAAATATCAAAACAGATATTTTCTAATATTGAATTATCTGTATAATCTTCCAAATGAGAAATTATCTGACCCAGGTATAAAGAATTAATATTGTTTTGAACTTCAAAATTTCTGACCAATAGCCATCGACTAAAATCATCTTTATAGTTAAACCATAATCTTAAAAATTCAGTGGGTTTAAAATGTTTTATATTAAAATGATCCAAAGTAAACTGGTCTAGTGAAAAATTAACTGATTTTATGTCCTGAAATCTGGTTAAAAGGATCTGCCAATATTTTTCATCACCAACCTTATAATGAATAGACGACTGTAGATTAAAAACCTTTAAAAGAAAATCATGTTCATTTGCAATAAGTTCCAAATTGAAAATTGTATCCGGTTGTGAATTTTTATGGTTATTCAATATGGGGGAGGAACTGCAGAGAATTTTCTTTTTGGGGAAATTACCTCTCCATAATTCTAACCATTCTTTTGATGTTTTTATATGGGTAATATCTTCCGGAATGGGAATACTATAATCTTTTGTAACGTAAATAGGGTATTGTTTGGGGTTATCAATAAGCAATTCCCAAATTACAGCACCTTCCGTCAGATTTTTAAATTTTGTCAAACGATGCTCCAATCCAATAATTGGCAGATAAACCCTTCTGTCAAGATTAGCAGCATTTGCCTCTATCATACTAACTTCTTTGAAAAACGAAATGAAATCAGCATCATCATAAAACCGAATAATTTCCGAAAATGGTGAAACCACAATATCTGAATTAATATCATGTAAGCAAGATTCAATCAGATTTCTCATTTCCAATCTTGTGACCCAACCATCTTCAAAAGGTAATTCATTTTCAATTTTTTTAATATTAATGTGGTTTTGACATAACTTGCCAATAGTCTCTTTATATAAAGAAAAATCATTAAAAAGAATAAACCGAACAGGATAACGCCGTTGCAATAAGGTTTTTTCACCAGATAAATTCTTATCTGCTTTAATGACTTCTAATAATTCTTCAACCGTATTAACTTTAACCAACATAGCGTTTTATAATATTAAGTATTTCATCGTCGTCGTAATCGTTTATAATTTTATACAGGATTTCCTTAGCTGTAGAATCAGTCATAGATTTAACAGAATTTCTCAGTTCGTTTTTATTTATTCGATTACTAGATGGCTTATAATTATCGTTATTATCACTGGCAGAACTTGAAGGAGATTTAACGGAAGTAGTAGAATTGTCATTATTATCACTTATCCTGCTTTTATTTAATCGCCAATTTTTTACCTGATTTTCAACTTTTTCTTCGGTCCACAAATTAATGTCACCCTGTAGATTAGATTTTAAATAATCAACAACTTCTTCAATTTCGGAATCTGTTACATAAACAGCTTCAATTTGTTTGATATAATTATTGAAACCACATAAAAATGAGTCGTCCCTGTTAATCAAAGAAAACAACTCATATTGATAATCGTCAGTACCTTTTAAAAGAATGTTTATCAACGCTGGGTTCATAGTAGTGTCATCGCATAATTTGATAATATTATTGATATGCTCTACTAAACCATTTTTTGAATTATTTGTAAATTTCAAAACCCAAAGGGGATAACCTTTTTTCTTACAATAAGCTCCTATTCCCCATCTCACATTAGTTAAACTGCTAAAATCATTATATTCAGGAAGCTCATTCAATTTAAAACAAGAAATTAGTTTTTTGCTTAAAATGCCCTCTTCCTTTGAGCCAAAACGAACAGACAACTTATTGCTAGAATTATCGGCAACCCATGCTTTAAATATTTCAACCACATCGTCACTTAATAATTTAGCATCTCTTGGTTTTCCGTTAGCATCGTATAGTTCGTTGATATATTTGCGAAATGCAAAAGCAAGCATTGCCATATTCGCATAGTTATTATAAAGGCCATAAGGGGGTTGTGTTAACGATATTAATTTGTCACCCAGATTAAATGTTTGTTGACCTTTACGTAATTTATCAAAAATTTCATCTACCTTTTCCTGTACCCAAATCAGGGGGTGATTTTTACTAACATTATCAATAAATTCCAGGTTGCCATCTACAATGTTCTCACCGTTGTCGTTTGAAAACAAATGCCTTGCTGGAGAATATGGCCCCATCAATTTGGGTTCTATTTCTTCCTTTGTTGAATATTGTAAAAATGTTTCCACGATTGATTTAGCATGTTTTTGTTCCCAAAATGTACTGGGAGCCTTCCTTAACTGGAAAAGATTTTCTGCCCCTTTTTCAAAAATCCTGAAAGAGATTGTTGAGTTGATTCCCTTCACTAAATTTTGAGTTGAATCGGTTAATTCTTCACCTCTCAAATACAAAGTATAAGGAGATTGCCTGATGCCTTTTATCCAATCTGATATGCACTCTACTGCATATTTTTTGTGTGTTTCAGCCTGTTCAGAATAATTATGACTGGTTGAAACCTGCATACTTGCCACATATTCGATAAATCGTTTATAGTTAGTATCACCCATTGGTTTGTTGAATACAACAAAAATGATATTACTAAAAAACTCTTCCTGAGAAACATCCAGAACAGCTTCTTTGATCTGAACTAATTCATTGTCATTTTTTGCAAATAATGCAGCAATTTTTAGTGCATAGCCTCTTTTGTCTTTAAATTCATTATTTAACCGGTTTGCTTTGAATGAAGGATCAATAGCCTCGGAGCTAAAAATAACAATATCTTTTTCTCTAATTAAACCGTTAAAAATTTTAGTTATTTCAGTAATACCATAATTGCCATATTTCAAGACCTTTGCTACATTATTAAAAGCCAGTTTTTGTTCATTTATGAATTTTTCCAATTCCTGAGGGGGCAGAGCTGAAAACTGAACAGAATATATGCCCATGGGGCTTCTTTGAATTATCCTGTTGGTATTTATATAATTCAACATTTCATCAATTTTACCAAACAATGGTGTGCCAAGAAACAAATTTTTAATATTTTCTTCTGATGGAACTACATTAACATTCTGAGCAATATTATTTAAAGCATTTAATAGCAAGATACTTTTAAATACTTTAAAATAGTTTTCACCTGCGCTTTCCACAGAAGATTTGTTGGTAATGAATCTTTCTGTTACAACACCATATTGTTTAATATCATCACGAAAAGTTTCATAGAAATAATCCCAAAGATAATCTGCGGTTATTAGTTCTTTTTTTTCAAATATTGCTTCGTCCTCAAAGAAATTTTTGAAATCATCATTGTCCATCATAAAATTAAATACACTTCGAGAAGATGATCCAACTTCCTGGGCACAATAGGTGCAAAGAAATGCTGTATAGGGGTGTATTGGGAACAGTTTGTTTATATCAATAAGTGTTTGCGACTGATTATTGGATGTTTCCGCAAACTTTGTGATTAATGGTTCACAGGGATTAAATATTTCCGTACGAAGTTTCGCTAAAGGCTTTTCATTTTCTACTTTAAGTTTCATTGCCATAATATGATACGCAGAAATTGACTCCATTTTGTAACGAATAATATGAAAACGGTCATCCGTTTTACGAAAGGCATCAGTTTTAACATTATCAAAAGAATCAGGGTGTCCGATAAGTAGAAGATAAGTGTCATTTTCGGGCCGCATAGTTGCCTCGGCAATGTTTTGAATTGATTCCAGAAGGCCTGGAATATTCAAGCTCATAATGGCAGTAAACTCATCCCAAATAATAAGTAAACCATCTGCAATTTTTTTTGAGCGTAGTTCATTTTGCACTTCTACGAGCCAATCCTCAATAGAACTTGTTGTATTTATTAAAGGGATATGAGCTTTCAATAATGCTTCTTCGAGGCACCTGAATATGGTATCATCAAAATCGTTCAATTTTTTTAAAAGAGCTTTTTTGTTGTTCACATAATCCTTCAAATGCGGACTATTACTAATTATTGTATCCCAATTAATGTTTGGATTATTTTCAATGTGCTCAGCATAATTTTCAAACCCCGATTTTGTGCTTATGCTAATATTAGCTTTGCGAAGAGCTTTTTTAACTGCCCGTTCAATAGCAAGAGAAAAAGTTGTAATGTCTTTTACACCCTCCACAGATTTAAGAACTACCGGAAAAAATTTCTTTTTCTGGATTGTATCATTAACCTGAGAATATAACTGAGCATTATCGTTTTTGTATGATTGATCAACAAACTCAGAAACGTCACTATAATTATCACAAAAAAGATGCTTAATCACGGAAGCTGCATGGCTTTTCCCAGTACCATATGTACCAAGAATCCATAAACTTTTATGACGATTTTGATTTTCGTTACGAAATGATTCAACTGCTGTTTCTAAAAATTCATTAAACTGAGTATTAGCAACAAAACATTTCCAATAACCTTCTGATTCTGCCTGTAAATCATAAACAGAATAAAAATTACTAAGTTTGATATAATCAGAATACTTCATATTGATTGTAACTTATTTATTTTAAAATATTGATGAACTATTGCGTCTTTTAATCTTCCTCTATCTGAATTGTTATTAATTAATCCATATAATGAATCACTAAAATATGCATATTGAATAGCTTCTTTTTGCCAATTTAGCGAGGGAGTTTTTGCATAACCTGGAAAAAAGTAACCGTCATTTAACTTTAAGAACCAAAATCCGTCACTCGTAAGATGAAAAAATGGTTTAAAAAAAGGTGTTTGTTTGTTATCTGGTTGGTAAATTTTCGAATTATTATTATACAGATCTATCAACTGTTTGCTTATCTTAATTTTATTATCAGAAATTACACCTAAAGAATAAGCATCCAAAATACTTATTAGCAAAATTGGTTTTGCATTAATGAAAAAACCATTATATTTTGCACGCTTTACGGAAAGCATTGTTTCTCTGTGATATTCAAAATTCAGAGATACCATTTTGATCAAAACATTAAATTTAGTACATCCAATGAAGAAATGTCCTCACGTAAAGAAATATGCTCAAGACCCATATTTAAATCAGCTGACAAAATTTTATTTTTATCATTATTTAAAGAACGAAGAATTGATTCAAATCGTGAATGACTAATACCAAACTCCTTATAAACCCCAAATAAAGTGCTACTATCATAAAAATCAGAAACTTTAAAATTATATAGCTTTTTATCTTCAGCGAAGCGATATAATGAATATGCAATAGCTGTATTTGAGACATTTTCATAAGGAATTTTCTTAATAACATCTTTTTCCTGAATACCGATACCAAAGTCTGCTCCCAAGGGACTGTTTTTAAAGGTGTTTCTTAATGAATAAAAAGCATTTGATAAAGTTTTGATCGAATATTCCGGGTAATCATTATTAATAATTATAGGTATCTCATCTATTTTATTCTCACTACCCCATGCTATTTTATTACAATACCAAGATGCAATGCCTGAATTTCTGGTTAAATTTATCCACACTATTTCCCAAATCTCTTTAGATTTTTCAATATGCTTCAGGCTTAAGAGTTTACCTAAATCCGTTGGTGTCTTTTGTGACAAATTCAATATTTCTGCATCCCTTAACCAACTAATTAAAGGAGGGATCTGTTCTTTTCTATTTAAATTATGGTCAGATTCAAAAAAATCTATTGGTGATGATAAATATTTGTTTAGCCATTCATCCCTTAACCCAAAATTATTATACGTTGTAATGCTTGAATTCATATTTTTCATTTTTTTATTACCTAAAGTTATACTTACTGAATTTGCAACTATGCATCCCTTGTCCTCAAAATTAAGGCATTTAAGACAGTGGATACACTTTGATTTATTAATATTAACTGTTTGATTAATTTCTAATGCCCCTGCAGGACACTCAACTTCACAGGCCTCGCAATTAATGCAATATGTTGTTTTATATAATACCCTTTTTAATTGGCCTTGAAATAGTATCGCATTACCAATACCTTCGAAAATTACTGTAAGTGAATTTCGATCTTTTTCTTTAATAATTTTAAATTTATAAATATTGTTTTTAAAGTTTAATTCACCAATTATTGTATTATTGATGGTGGTTGCTTTAAATTCCCCTAAAACCCATAACCATTTTAGAAAATCTTCTTTGGGCTCAAATAGCAATGCTTTAAAATCAGGTGTGGTAGTAATGACTTCAAAACTTGAATTACAAATTACTTCACGACCGCCAGCTCTTCTTTTCCAATTACCGTCTTTTATATAATCTTGAATATCTTTTACTCCCGATTTTTCAACGGTGCTAATTATTTTCTTAAAAAAAGGATTCAAAGTTTCAGAAAAGTAATTTTTAGATAGCCTGTCATTCCAAGTAGAAGAAAAGGGGCATATTATACACCCAGCTCTTGTAAAACCCAACCTATAAACTGGGTTTAATGGTAGTTTGTGGGCAAAAATATAAATAAAGATTTCTGTCAGGTTCCAATTTAAGATTGGACTTGCATTGATTACTCCATTATGCTTAACACCTTTCCCAATTCTTTTATAATGAGAACGGCTATCGCTTTCTTCAGCTCTAACTCCTTCAAAAGTAAGCGTTTTAGGTTGTTTTTCAAAACCATTAATATTTTTAAGTAATTTGTATAAGGGGGCTGTTTTCATTACTGAACAACACCACCTGTGAATATTGCTAGGGGTACCAATTTTGTCCCAATAATCTAATACTTTTTGATGGTTGCGAGCAGTAAAAAACTTCATATTAGGGTAACGGCTCTTATAAAATAACTGTGTCTCTTCGTAAATTTCTAATGAAGGAGGAAGTTCATAACCAGTATCAGAAAAAATGACTACAAAATCAATAGAAGGGATTGCTCGGGTAACCAAATCGAGTAATACTTGACTGTCCTTACCTCCAGAATATGAAGCTAAAAAAACATCAATATTGGTAGCATAATATATAGGTTTACCTTCATCGTTTGCAATATCCAAAGGCAAAATATCAAAACTATCGCAATCCTGCTTAACAACTGCCAAACTTTCTTTTATTTTTTTTGCTTGTTTTTCAGCTAACTCAACAAAATCAATATTAATTTCTGATGTGCCATTTTTTGCTTTTTTTGAATATTGAAGATATGTAGAGTTAATAAACTGTACTGCTTCATTTTCAAGCAAAAACATGTAATCTTTATTTGTTCTGTACAGATTGTCAATGTTGACAGGCTTTAGAGTGATCTTCTTTAATGGATCCGTGAGAATAATCTCCGGAGCATCGTAAAGATTACCTCCCTTCACTTCCATAACAAGTTCGCCGCAATAGAAATATTTTCTATCACAAGCCCATAATAATGGTTCAGTACACTTAGGATATGACCAGAATTTGTCTAACCCCAATAAATCTAATTCTTCAAAAAAAACAGGGCGCGGTGCAATACCTAAATTATCGTCTGAAGACCTAGATGTAAGCTTCACACCGTTATTTTTTTTATCCCAGGTTATCCTAAACATATCAATTTTGTAAAACAGGCAAAGTTAATAAAAGCAATACGAAAATCAGACATAAAAATTGATAAAATATTTAGAGGCGCATAGGCCCCCGTTCTGAGCGAGTTGCAATAATAAGAAAACAAAACGTAAAGGACGTG
>ERZ795056.551-NODE-551-length-47012-cov-58.504270_pt1 | contig 47012 bp, 48 predicted proteins | sample MGYA00375140_ERZ795056 | MGnify/ENA primary metagenome ERZ795056 (study PRJEB30185, sample SAMN05720227) | activated sludge metagenome | isolation source: Anaerobic digester | place: USA | collected 2015-03-09 ...
ACACACCCGACACGCCGCCGGCTGTAGACACGTAGCCGAAACGGGCGTTGCCCGCCGGCGAGGTGGTGACAGTGCTGTCACCGGCGATCAGGCCGGTGGCGCCGGTTGCGGCCCAGGTGGTGCCATCGAGGGACAGCGCCGCCGCGTGGGCGACCGGGGCGAGCGCCATGGCGACAAGGCCCCAGGCCAGCTGCGCTGAAGAAGACCGGAATTTCATTGTGTTTCCCCTCTCTTTTTGTCTCGTCCATCAGGACGTTTCGGTGCGGTGCCGCTTGAACGGGGGAACACCCCTGCGGCGCCACGGCTCGCAGACAAGCGCAAACCCCGTGCCACCGCGCCACGCGTCCGCAAGCCACTGATATATATGACACTCTCTCCAACAAACGGCGCTTGACCGGCATACCGGGGCAAAGAGCCCAGACAAATCGGGGTATTTCCCCCACTTCTGGGGGCTGCACTGTCAGAGGTCATCTGAAGGGCCGCGCGCGTGATCCCGCCAACGCAGCTGGAAAGGCTTCCGGTGGATAAAGTCGCGCTCCGCAGCCCGGGTGTGGGAAAATGGCTCGCCAACGAAACGCAAAACAGGCTGGCAGCCCCCCCTCTCATCGACAGGGCGCCCGGCCACATGCTCATGAATCGCAGAAGATCAATGAAGAACCCATCGTTGCGGCACATCATGCCTGCCGCCCACGAGCACGTGCACCTGCAAGGGCAGAGCCATTCAAACGTTGCCGGAGAATCCTTGCCATGAGCGCACTCGCCCCCATCCAGGACATCATTGCCGACATCAAGGCCGGCCGGATGGTCATCCTCGTGGACGAGGAAGACCGGGAGAACGAAGGCGACATCGTCATCGCTGCCGAGTTCATCACGCCGGAAACCATCAACTTCATGGCCAAGCATGCCCGCGGCCTGATCTGCCTGACCCTGACCGAAGAGCGCTGCCGCCAGCTCGGCATCAACCACATGGCGCGGGACAACCGCAGCCAGTTCAGCACCGCCTTCACCGTGTCGATCGAAGCGGCCGAGGGCGTCACCACCGGCATTTCCGCCGCCGACCGGGCGCGTACCGTGCAGGCTGCGGTGGCCCGCCATGCCAAGGCCAGCGACATCGTCCAGCCGGGCCACATCTTCCCGATCATGGCCAAGCCGGGCGGCGTGCTCATCCGCGCCGGACACACGGAGGCCGGCTGTGATCTGGCAGGCATCGCCGGGCTGGAACCGGCTTCCGTGATCTGCGAGATCATGAATGATGACGGCACCATGGCCCGCCTGCCCGAACTGATCGAGTTCGCCCGCGAGCACGGCCTCCGGATCGGGGCCATCCGCGACCTCATCGAATACCGCGCGCGCACCGAGAAGCTGGTGGAAAAAGTCAGCGAAAAGAACGTGGACACCCCCTACGGCCCATTCCGCCTGTCGGCCTTCGAGGACAAGACCTCCGGCGAAGTGCATCTGGCCATGGCCTATGGCGACATCCGCCCGGAAGTGGATACCCTTGTACGAGTCCATGAACCGGTATCGGTGCTGGACTTCCTCGATCCCGCCAGCGGTCGTCACAGCTTTCCCGTCGATACCGCCCTGAAACGCATCGCCGAACACGGGCATGGCGTCATGGTGCTGCTCTATCGCCCCCAGACCGGCCAGGACCTCCTGGCCCAGCTATCGGTGGACACCGAAACAAACCGCCCGGCCCAGAAATGGGATCCGCGCCTGTTCGGCATCGGCGCCCAGATCCTCGCCGGCCTCAACGTGGGCCGGATGAAGATCCTCGCCAGCCCGCGCAAGATCCCCAGCATGGCCGGCTTCGGCCTGACCGTCGTGGGCCACGTGCCCCCCGGCGTCTGAACGCCCCCCAATTTCAGGACACTCCATGCCCCGCTACGAAAACATCCGTGAAATCGAACCCAACCTGGACGGCCGCGGCCTCCGCGTCGGCGTTGTCATGTGCCGCTTCAACCTCGACGTCTGCGAGGGGCTGCTGTCCTCGTGTACCGCCGAGCTGCTGCGCCTTGGTGTCGCGAGCGACGCGATCACCATTGCCACCGTGCCCGGCGCCCTCGAAGCACCGCTGACCCTGCAGGTCATGGCCAGGAGCGGCCGTTTTGACGCCCTGGTCGCCCTCGGCGCCGTGATCCGCGGCGAAACCTATCACTTCGAACTGGTCTCCAACGAACAGGGTTCCGGTATCAACCGGGTATCCCTCGACACCGGCGTCCCCATTGCCAACGGCATCCTCACCACCGAAGACGATGACCAGGCCCTGGCCCGCATGCAGGTCAAGGGTGCGGACTGTGCCCAGGCCGCCGTTGAAATGGCCCGCCTCCTGAAGGCATTGGCATGAGCACGCCCAACAAATCCCCCCGCCGCCGCGCCCGCGAATTTGCCCTGCAGGGCGTCTACCAGTGGCTGCTGAGCCAGGCCCAGCTCACCTCCATCGAAAGCCAGCTTGGCGAAGTCGGTGGTTTCGACAAGTGCGACCGGGATCTCTTCCTGGGCCTGCTGCGCGGCACCATCAGCAACGCCACCGAACTGCAGGTCGGCTTTGCCCCCTACATCGACCGCCCGATCAATGAGCTGTCGCCGATCGAGCGCGGCATCCTGCTGATCTCCACCTTCGAACTGATCCACCGTCCGGAAACCCCCTACCGGGTCATCATCAACGAGGCCATCGAACTGGCCAAGGGCTATGGCGGCACCGACGGGCACAAGTTCGTGAACGGCGTGCTCGACAAGCTGGCAGCCCGCGTGCGCGCCGATGAGGTGGAGGCCAATGCCCAGCAACGCCGCGCTGCCCGCAACGGCGACAAGGGCTGACGCCTTCCGGCGGTTCACCACGTGTCGCGATGCCCTCCGAATTCGCCCTGATCCGCCGCCATTTCACCCGCCCTGCCCGCCATACCGACCTGGCGGTGGGCGATGACGCCGCCCTGATCCGCCCCCGCCCCGGCATGCAACTGGCGATATCCACCGACATGCTGGTGGCCGGCACCCACTTTTTCGCCGATACCGACCCCAAGGATCTGGGCTGGAAGACCCTCGCGGTGAACGTCTCCGACCTGGCCGCCATGGGTGCTGAGCCCCGCTGGGTGGTGCTCGCTGCCAGCCTGCCAAGCGCCGACGAAGGCTGGATCGCCCCCTTCGCCGAGGGCTTTTTTGCCTGTTGTGAGGCTTTCGGCGTCGATGCCATCGGCGGCGACACCACCCGCGGCCCGCTCAACCTGTGCCCGACCATCTTTGGTGAGGTGCCCTTCGGTCAGGCCGTCACCCGCAGTGGCGGCCGGGCGGGCGATGAGCTGTGGGTGTCCGGGGCACCGGGCCGGGCGGCCCTCGGGCTGGCCCATCTGAAATCCGAAATCCGGCTCGCGACCGACTGGCGCGACGACTGCCTGGCCGCCCTGCATCGCCCCCAGCCCCGCGTCGCCCTCGGCCTGGCCCTGCGCGGGCTGGCCACGGCCATGCTGGATGTCTCCGACGGCCTGCTGGGCGATCTGGATCACATCCTGGAATTGTCCGGGGTGGGTGCCGAAGTGGATGAGGCGGCCCTGCCGCTGGCACCCCTGATCGCGGCCTGCGGCGACCCGGCCCGGGCCTTCCAGGCCTGCACCGCCGGCGGCGATGACTACGAGCTGCTGTTTGCCGCCCCGGCCGAGCGCCGCGCCGATCTGCTTGCCCTGTCCGCCCGCCTCAAGCTGCCCCTGCATTGCATCGGACGCCTCACCAACCAACCGGGCCGCTTGCAGCTACGTCACGCCAATGGCCAGCTCGACGATCTGGCCGTCCGCGGCTATGACCACTTCGGTCGCACGCCATGAAGCCAACCCTGCGCTTCCTGATGTCCGACCCGGCCCACTTCATCGCCCTGGGCTTTGGCTCCGGCCTGATGCCAAAAGGCCCCGGTACTGCCGGCACCCTGGTGGGCTGGCTGCTCTTTCCCTTCGTGCGTGCCCCCCTGTCCGACCCCCTGTTCGGCGGGCTGCTGCTGGCCAGCTTCCTGTTCGGCATCCTCGCCTGCGAGCGCACCGGACGCGCCCTCGGGGTCGCCGACCATGGCGGCATCGTCTGGGACGAGATCGTCGCCATCTGGCTGGTGCTGTGGCTCACGCCGCCGACCCTCGCCTGGCAGGCCACCGCCTTTGTGCTTTTCCGCTTCTTCGACATCGTCAAGCCACCCCCCATCCGCTGGGTGGACGAACGCACCCGCGGTGGATTGGGCGTGATGTTCGATGATCTGCTGGCCGCTGGTTACACCCTGCTGATGCTGGCCCTGCTCGTGAGGTTGATCGCCTGATGGATGCCCGCCTGGAAACCCTCTCCCGCCTCGTCGGCGAACACCTGCAGAGCCGCGGCTGGCGTCTCGCCACCGCCGAATCCTGCACCGGCGGCTGGGTCGCCGAGGTGGTTACCGCCACGGCCGGCAGTTCGACCTGGTTCGACTGCGGCTTCATCACTTATTCCAACGATGCCAAGTGCGCCCTGCTGGGCGTCTCGCCCATGACCCTGGCCCGCCACGGTGCCGTCAGCGAGCAGACCACCGCCGCCATGGTCAGGGGCACCCTGGAACGGGCCGAGGCCGATCTGGCCCTGTCCATCTCGGGCGTCGCCGGCCCCACCGGCGGCTCGCCGGAAAAGCCCGTCGGCACCGTGTGCTTTGGCTGGGGGCGTACGGGTGAAACGCCGGGCACCGCCACCTGCCATTTCGATGGAGACAGGGAGTCCGTGCGCTACCAGGCCGTTGTCTTCGCCCTCGAAGAACTGCTACGCCGCTACGCCTGAAGGGCTGCAGCACAGCCTTCCGCGATGAAGGTAGACGTTCGCCAGGAACTGTATAAAATAACAGCAACGCGCAAGCACACTCTGTACCTGCTGCAGCGCGGCCACCCGCACGCAAACTCTGTGCCATAATCCCAAAAACCTTTCAGCAAGGATCAGACAGATGGATGACAACAAGGCCAAGGCCCTCGCCGCCGCGCTTTCCCAGATCGAAAAGCAGTTCGGCAAGGGCTCGATCATGCGTCTCGGCGACGGCGAGGTCGAAAGCGACATCCAGACCGTCTCCACCGGCTCGCTGGGTCTCGACATCGCCCTCGGTATCGGCGGCCTGCCCCGCGGCCGGGTCGTCGAGATCTACGGCCCCGAATCCTCCGGCAAGACCACCCTCACCCTCCAGGTGGTGGCTGAAATGCAGAAGCTCGGCGGTACTGCCGCCTTCATCGATGCCGAACACGCCCTTGACGTCACCTACGCCCAGAAGCTGGGCGTGAACGTCGGCGAGCTTCTCATCTCCCAGCCCGACACCGGCGAACAGGCCCTCGAGATCGCCGACATGCTGGTCCGCTCCGGCGGCGTCGACGTGGTGGTCATCGACTCGGTCGCGGCCCTCACCCCCAAGGCGGAAATCGAAGGCGAGATGGGCGACCAGCTCCCCGGCCTGCAGGCCCGCCTGATGTCCCAGGCGCTGCGCAAGCTCACCGCCAACATCAAGCGCACCAACACCCTGGTCATCTTCATCAACCAGATCCGCATGAAGATCGGCGTGATGTTCGGCAGCCCCGAGACCACCACCGGCGGCAACGCCCTCAAGTTCTACGCCTCCGTGCGCATGGACATCCGGCGCATCGGCACCATCAAGAAGAACGACGAGGTGATCGGCTCCGAGACCAAGGTCAAGGTGGTCAAGAACAAGGTCGCGCCCCCGTTCCGCGAAACCCTGTTCGACATCCTTTACGGCGAAGGCACCTCCCGCGAGGGAGAGATCATCGATCTGGGCGTCACCCACAAGTTCGTGGACAAGTCCGGCGCCTGGTATGCCTACAACGGCGAGAAGATCGGTCAGGGCAAGGACAACGCCCGCGAGTTCCTGAAGGCCAATCCGCACATCGCCCGTGAGATCGAGAACAAGATCCGCGTCGCCTGCAGTCTGCCCGAGATGGCGGTCATTCCGCCGGTCACCGCAGCCGCAGCCTGAAAGCCCCAAAGGCGAAGGCATCAGGTCGATGGCCCGGAGTCTCCATGAACGCGCCCTGCGCTGTCTGGCCCTGCGGGAACACTCGCGGCTCGAACTGGCCCGCAAGCTGGACGGGCTGGGCAGCCAGGACGAAGTCAACGCCGAGCTTGATCGCCTGGTCGAGTTGGGACTGCTCTCCGATGCCCGCTTCGCCGACGCCTACATCCGCGCCAAGGCTGGCCGTTTTGGCGCCAGCCGCCTGCGAGGGGAGCTCGTCAGGCGTGGCGTGGCCCAGGATCTGATTGCTTCGGCCCTCGATGGCAACGATGCCGACAGTGAATTCGACCGGGCCCGTGAGATCCATCACCGAAAGTTCGCCACGCCCCCCGCAGACGCGCGAGAATGGGCACGGCAGGCGAGATTCCTTCAAGGTCGCGGCTTTTCAACCGAAATCATTCGTAGAGTCCTGAGAGAACACCCCGGCGATGAGCCTGCTTAAAGTCAGCAACCTGCGCAAGAAGTACAAGGCCCGCACCGTCGTTCATGACGTCTCCTTCGACGTCGGCAGCGGCGAGGTCGTCGGCCTGCTCGGCCCCAATGGCGCAGGCAAGACCACCTGTTTCTACATGATCGTCGGCTTGGTGGCCGCCGACGGGGGTGAGATCACCCTTGATGACCAGGTTCTGACCCATCGCCCCATCCACCAGCGCGCACGTCTCGGCCTGTCCTACCTGCCCCAGGAAATGAGCGTGTTCCGCAAGCTCACCGTAGCCGAGAACATCCAGGCGGTACTGGAGCTGCAGCACCACGGCAAGGCCCAGATTGCCGCGCGGCTCGACGAACTGCTGAACGAGCTGGGCATCGAACACCTTCGCGACAGCACGGCCATTTCCCTGTCGGGTGGCGAACGGCGCCGCTGCGAGATCGCCCGCGCCCTCGCCACCGACCCGCGCCTGATCCTCCTCGACGAGCCCTTCGCCGGCGTTGACCCCATCGCCGTGATCGACATCCAGAAGATCATCCGCTTCCTGAAGGACAAGGGTATCGGTGTCCTGATCACCGACCACAACGTCCGCGAAACCCTCGGCATCTGCGACCGCGCATTCATCATCAACGCCGGTGAGGTACTGGCCAGTGGCCGCCCCGACGAGATCGTCCATAACGAGCAGGTCCGTCAGGTCTACCTTGGCGAGCACTTCAGGCTCTGAGCACCGAGACGACTCATGAAGCCCAGCCTCCAGCTCAAACTTTCCCAGCATCTGGCACTGACGCCACAGCTACAGCAGTCCATCAAGCTGCTCCAGCTCTCCACCCTCGAGCTCAATCAGGAGATCGAGAAGATCCTGCTTGAAAACCCCATGCTCGAACGGGAGGAGCCCGAGGGTGACCTGGGCTCCAGTCGGGCAGAGCCCCCGGGCCCGGTAGCGCCCGCCGGCAGCGAAGCAGCCCACGAACGGGATCAGGAACAGTCCCGGGACGCGGACCGGGAGCGGGAGCCTGACCAGGACTTCGACAACAGCGGCGAAGCCGGCGAGTGGATGGCCGCAGGCAGTGGCAACGGCCAGCGGGACGACGACGACGACACTGATTTTCAGGAGTTCCAGGCGGCCGTCCCCTCGCTGCGCGACCACCTGGATGCCCAGGTGGCCCTGACGCCCCTGTCTGACCGGGACAGGGCCCTGGTGCGCTTCCTCATCGAGGCACTCGACGATGACGGTTATCTCAGCCAGGACCTCGAAGACCTCCTGCCCTTGCTGCCCTCGGAGCTGGGGTTCGAACTCGATGACCTCAACATCGCCCTGCGCCAGATCCAGAGCCTCGACCCGGCCGGGATAGGCGCCACCGACGTGGGCCAGTGCCTGGCCCTGCAGCTACGCACGCTGCCGCCCAGCGAGGTACGCCAATTGGCCCTCGCCATCGTCGCAGAGCACCTGGAACTCCTCGCCGCCCGGGATTTCCTCAAGCTGAAGCGTGCGCTGCGCTGCAACGATGACTCCCTGCGCGAAGCCCACAATCTGATCCTCGGGCTCAATCCCCGCCCGGGCGCCCAGTTCTCCCAGGCTGACACCCGTTACGTGGTACCGGATGTGGTGGTGCGCAAGGTCCGCAACGCCTGGGTGGTCGGCCTCAACCCCGACGCCATGCCACGGCTGCGCATCAATCAGCTGTATGCCCAGATCCTGCGGGACAACCGCGGTGCCAGCGGTTCCCTGTCCAGCCACCTGCAGGAGGCCCGCTGGCTGATCAAGAATGTGCAGCAGCGTTTCGAAACCATCCAGCGTGTGTCGCAAGCGATCGTTGACCGCCAGCGTCAGTTCTTCGATTATGGCGATGTGGCAATGCGCCCGCTTACCCTGCGGGAAATCGCCGAGCAGCTGGACCTACACGAGTCCACCGTCTCGCGGGTGACCACCCAAAAGTACATGGCCACACCACGAGGCATTTTCGAGTTCAAGTATTTCTTCGGCAGTCACGTCGCCACCGACAGCGGTGGTGCTGCCTCCTCGACGGCGATTCGGGCGCTGATTCGCCAGCTCGTGGGTGCGGAAGACAAGAGGAAACCCTTGTCCGACGCCAAGATTGCCGAGTTGTTGGGCCAGCAGGGTATCGTGGTCGCTCGACGGACGATTGCAAAGTACCGCGAGTCCCTCGACATCCCGCCGGTCAGTCTGCGCAAAACCATCTGACAGAAAGGTAGCAACCATGAACCTCAACATCACGGGGCATCACGTCGAAGTCACGCCGGCGATCCGCGAGTACGTCACCTCCAAGCTCGACCGCGTGATCCGTCATTTTGACAACGTTACCAGCGTCGGCGTGATCCTTTCGGTGGAAAAGCTGCGTCAGAAGGCTGAAGTCACTGTTCACGTGCGGGGCAAGGACATCCATGTCGAAAGCGAAGATTCCGACATGTACGCCGCCATCGATGCCCTCACCGACAAGCTGGATCGTCAGGTCCTGAAGTACAAGGACAAGGTCTCCGACCACGGTCACGATGCGTTGAAGCACCACGCTGCCGAATCCTGATTCGTCTGCGCAAGTAATCCCGTTTTCCCCGGGACCGTTGTGGCTATAATGCGCCCCAGTTGACACAACGGCCCCGGCGGCCCGAGCCTCCGGATCCCCTGAATCGCCCTTCATCGGAAACCTGTGTCGGTCCTTGCCGTCTGCAGGAGAGTCCACGCATGAATCTCATCGCCAAATTACTGCCGCCGGCCAATGTGGTCGTCGGACTCGAGGCGAGCAGCAAGAAGCGCGCTTTCGAGCAAGCGGGCCTGCTGTTCGAGAACAACCACGGAATCGGCCGAAGCACGGTCTTCGACAGCCTTTTCGCCCGGGAGAAGCTCGGCTCCACCGGGTTGGGGCAGGGTATCGCCATTCCCCACGGCCGCATCAAGGGCCTGAAGGACGCCCTCGGCGCCTTCATCCGGCTCGCCGAGCCAGTTCCCTTCGATGCGCCCGACGGGCGCCCTGTTTCCCTGCTGTTCGTACTGCTGGTGCCCGAACAGGCCAACGAGCACCATCTGCAACTGCTTTCCGAGCTTGCCCAGATGTTCAGTGACCGCACGTTCCGCGAGCAGCTCCTGAGCGCTCCGGACGCACTGGCCGCCCATGCCCTCTTCGCCCACTGGGGAAGCGATGCGTCAGACAACAGTAGCGCGGCTGTTTGACGACAATCTCGAACGCCTGAGGCTGCGGCACATCTGCGGCAGCCTCGCCACCCGCATTTCGGTTTCCGAAGACCGCATCTGGCCTGCCGACATGGTTGGCCACCTGAACCTGATCCACCCCGACCGCCTGCAGATCCTGGGCACCTCCGAAATTGCCTGGGCCCGGCGCCAGACCCGGGAAAAGGTCATCCACCACGTTCGGGAAATTCTCTCCTTTGCCCCCCCTGCGCTCATTGTTGCGGACGATGAGGATATCCCGAGCATCATCCGCACCCTTTGTGCCAACGAGGACGTGGCGCTGTTTGCGAGCCCCCTGCCGGCGGCCAACATCATCGACCACCTGCGCAGCTATCTGTCCCGCAAGCTGGCCGAACGGGTGGCCCTGCACGGGGTGCTGATGGACGTGCTGGGGATCGGCGTGTTCATCACCGGCGACTCCGGTGCCGGTAAGTCGGAACTCGCCCTTGAGCTGATTTCCCGGGGGCACGGGCTGGTTGCCGACGATATTGTCGAGTTCTCCCGCATCGCCCCAAACGTGCTTGAGGGCCGTTGCCCCGAGTTGCTCCAGGACGTGATCGAGGTTCGGGGCCTGGGCATCCTGAATATCCGCACGATCTTTGGCGAAACGGCCTGCCGGCGCAAGATGAAGCTCAAGCTGGTGGTCCATCTGCAGCGCCGTCAGCCGGGTCAGGAGGACCCGCTGCGCCTCAGTCATGATGCCGAGGAACAGCTGATCCTTGGCATTCCCGTGCGGCGGGCGATCCTTCCCGTCGCTGCCGGACGTAACCTCGCGGTGCTGCTCGAAGCCGCAGTGCGCTCCACCATCCTGCTCCTGCGCGGCATCGACTCCACCCAGGAGTTCATAGACCGTCAGCGCAGGGCCATGGAAGAAAACGGGATCTGACGCCAAAGGGGCACAACACTGCAAAAATGTGTGGCAAACCGGGCCTATTTGCGGCGCCTCCCCACTGGCCGTCAACGCCTTGGCACATGGCCCGTTTATGATGCTGTCGCAGTTCCCGATAACCCTTCCTACGAGGAGTGGCTTGATGAAGAAGATGTTCCTGAGCGTCGCCGTTACCCTGTTCGCCGCCAGCCTGGCCCCTGCCGCCCTCGCGGCTGGCGCACAACAGAACAAGATGAAGGAGTGCAATGCCTCCGCCGGCGAAAAGAAAGGCGATGAGCGCAAGGCCTACATGAAGGAATGCCTGTCCGCCAAACCGGCCAAGACCACCCAGCAGGACAAGATGAAATCCTGCAACAAGGAAGCCGGCGAAAAGACCCTCAAGGGCGACGACCGCAAGAAGTTCATGAGCGAGTGCCTGAAGGCAAACTGATCTGCCTTTGCCATTCGCACGAAGGGCCGCATCTGCGGCCCTTCTGCATTTCAGCGACCCATGGCGCCCGTATGTCAGTCGACGGCGAAGGCCACCGCATCGGACATATTTTCAGCCGGGGAGAAACCACAGCCGATATGCCCCTTTTCCCCCAGGATGAACTCATCGCGCTTGATGCAGTGCTCCGGGTTGCCTTCCTCCAGGAGGTAGGTGCCGTTGGTGCTGGAATCGGCCAGATAGAAAAGGCCACTACGCAGTTCGATGCGGGCGTGTTGCCTGGACACCCGAGGATCGGCGACGACGATGTCGTTGCCCGTTTCACGCCCGAAGAGCAAGGTGGGATGGGCAGCGTCGATCAGCCAGTTCTGCCCCCGAAAGCTCACCCGCATCTGCTTGAGGGCCTGCGCCGCCTCTTGGCGCAACTCGGCGGGCGTGGGCGGCGGGAGATCTCCGAGTTCGAGAGTCGGAAACGGAACACCCGTGTTCTCCTCCAGGCGACTGAGCATGCGACGCATGGAAGGCGACAGAACCTCGCTGAACCGCTCCGATACGGATATGGAGTCGGGATTGTGGCCGGCAACCAGCCTGGCCGCCATCGCCTCGACTTCCTCCTCGGCGTCCCTGGCTTCCACGTCCAGCACCACCCCGGCCCGCAGGACAAGCTTGATGCCACTCATGGGAGGCAGCGCCCGCACCCGCTCGCGCATCTCGCGAGCCGCCAGCAGGGCCGAATCGGCTTCAGGAAACCGGGCCACCAGTGCATCCGGTAGCAGCTTGAGGTCATTCGCCGAATAGGCCTCCGCACAACGGGACATACGGTTCAGACAGCGCTCGACCGCATAGCCCGCTTCGGCTTCGCCAAGCTTCACGGCAAGGCGCGCTCCGCCGGCCACATCGGCATACAACAGGCACGCGGCGGAGGGACGCTCAGTCATTTCTCACAGACTCCGGCAACGGGGCTTGACGAGTCGCCTGGCGCGGGGCGCGCAAGTCCGGGAAGATTCCGGCACGGGCGAGGGGACAGGGTTGACACTAGCTTCTCCACGCTCCGATGGGAATTGCCACCGGGTCGACCAAGGATTCGGGCATGTCGGGATTGTCGAAGACCACATCGCCCTGATCAACCTCCGTCTCACACGACACACCCTTGAAATCGAACAGGGCGTTGTCGGCCAGATGGGATGGCACCACGTTCTTCATGGCGGTGGCGATGGACACGATGCGCCCCGGGAAGCGGGCATCCCAATCGCGCAGCATGGCCTTGATCTGCTTGCGCTGGGCGTTCTCCTGGCTGCCGCAAAGATTGCAGGGAATGATCGGATACTCCATACCACGGGCAAAGCGCTCGATATCCTTCTCGGAACAATAGGCCAGCGGCCGGATCACCACATTCTGCCGATCATCGCTGACCAGCTTGGGCGGCATGGATTTCATCTTGCCACCGAAAAACATGTTGAGAAACAGCGTTTCGATCATGTCATCACGGTGATGGCCGAGGGCGATCTTGGTAGCACCAAGCTCCTTTGCCGTCCGATAGATGATGCCCCGGCGCAGGCGGGAACACAGGGAGCAGGTGGTCTTGCCCTCCGGGATCTTGTCCTTCACGATCTTGTAGGTGTTCTCGGTAACAATGCGGTATTCAACACCGATGGACTCAAAGTAAGCCGGCAACACGTGGTCAGGGAACCCGGGCTGCTTCTGATCCAGGTTCATGGCCACGATGCGGAAGTCGATCGGGGCTCTTTCGCGCAGGGCGAGAAGAATGGACAGCAGGGTGAAGGAATCCTTGCCCCCCGAAACACAGACCATCACCACATCCCCGTCGGCAATCATGCCGTAGTCGCCGATGGCCTCACCAACCTTGCGCTCCAAGTGTTTCTTGAGGCGTAGAAAGGTGTTCGACAGGCGGGACTCCTTCTCCGGGACGGGGTCTACGGACAGAATGTCGGGTGCAGCCACTACATGTTCCATGTCAATCCAGTTGAGCTGATTATAGTCCGACCGAATATCCACACGGCCGGCGCAAAGTGTAAAACAAACTACAGATGGGCACTGCGCCCCCCATCCACAGCAATGATCTGCCCGGTGATGTAAGGGGCATCAAAAAACAGGAAAGCCACCGTCCGGGCGATGTCCGACGGCGCGCCGGTCCTGCCTAGCAGGGTGTGGCGGACGATGGCTTCACGCTCGGCCGAGGGAAACTGCCCGTCGTCCGGCCACTCGATGGCTCCGGGCGCCACGCCATTGACGCGCACCTGCGGTGCCAGCTCAAGGGCCAGGGCACGGGTCAGCCCAAGCAGGCCCGCCTTGGCGGCGGAATACAAGGGATACCCCTTGAGCGGGCGCTCGGCATGGATATCCACGATATTGATGATAGCCCCGCCACTCGCCTTGAGATGGGGTGCGGCCGCCTGGGACAGGAACAAGGGCGCCTTGAGGTTGGAGCCGATCAAATCAAACCAGGCCGCCTCGTCGATCTCGCCCAGTGCGGTGGGAAAGAAGCTGGATGCGTTGTTCACCAGGCCGTCCAGCCGCCCGAAATGGTCCACCACGGTCGATACCAGACCCGGCAACGCCGTCGTATCGAGGAGGTCGGCCTGCAGAACAAGGGCCGAACCCGGTCGCTCGGCGTTGAAACCCGCAGCAAGGGCCTCGGCATCCGCGGCAGAACTGCGGCAATGCAGGGCCACCCGGGCTCCGATGGCGTGCAGATGCCGGGCGATCTCCGCACCGACACGCCGGGCACCACCTGTCACCAGCACGACCGGAGCAATGGAGTGAGTGTTCATCTGTCCCAGAAGGAATTCAACGGCAAGGAAGGCAATGATACGGTGCCTGAGCCCGGCCGGGGCGCTCGCCGGGACGGGTAGAATGCGGGCTTTGCCCCTGGTCCAAGCCCATGAACCTTCCCCAGCCCTCCCCGGATGCCCTTGAACAGAGCGGACGTCTCGTCTCGCGCCTGCGCACGTTGATCGAAACCGAGGGCGGCTGGATCTCGTTTGCCACCTATATGGCCGAAGCCCTCTACGCGCCAGGCCTGGGTTACTACAGTGGCGGTGCGCGCAAGTTTGGTGCCGGAGGCGATTTCATCACGGCCCCTGAGCTCACGCCCCTGTTCGGACAAGCCCTGGCCACCCAGGTGGCGCAGATCATGGACTTGTCAGCCCCCCACCTGATCGAAGCCGGCGCCGGCACAGGCCTCCTGGCTGCAGATCTGCTGCTTGAACTGGAACGTCGCAACGCCCTGCCCGAAAGCTATGGCATTCTCGAAGTGTCCGGCGAGCTGCGGGAGCGCCAATTCGACACTCTGGCCAGCAAGGCCCCCCATCTGGCCAGCCGGGTAAGTTGGCTTGACGGGCTGCCCGAGCACTTCTCCGGCGCGGTGGTGGCCAACGAAGTTCTGGACGTGATGCCGGTGCACCTGATCGCCTGGCGGCCGGAAGGGATCTTCGAGCGGGGCGTGGCCCTTGATGCCGCTGGGGGCTTCGTGTGGGCAGATCAGCTTGCCAGCGGACGCGTGGCCGAGGCGGCGGGCGCCCTCGGCCTGGCGCTGCCCTCCGAGGGCGAATACGTCAGTGAGTTGAATCTGGCCGGACGGGCGTGGATCGGGGAATGGGCTGCCCGCCTTGAGCAGGGCGCGATGTTACTGGTGGACTACGGCTATCCCCGTTCGGAATACTATCTGGCCAGCCGCAGCACCGGCACCCTGCTGTGTTACTTCCGCCATCACGCCCACGGCGACCCCTTCCTGTGGCCGGGGCTCAATGACATCACAGCCTTCGTGGACTTCACCGCGGCGGCAGAAGCCGGCTTCGAGGCAGGACTCGATGTACTGGGCTACACCGACCAGGCCAACCTGCTCTTCAATTGCGGAATCCTGGAATGCCTGGCTCGGCGTGCGCCGGAAGAGAGCACCGATTACATTCGTGCAGCCAAGGCCGTGCAGCGCCTGACAGGACCCCACGAAATGGGCGAGCTGTTCAAGGTGATCGCCCTCGGAAAAGGCATTACCCAACCCCTGATCAGCTTTCGGCGCGGCGACCGCCTGCACACCTTATAAAGTCGAGCACGACGGCAGACGGAGAGCCCCGGGCCATCCCTCTGCCGCGTCCCGCTATTCCTGGAAGCGGTAAACCGCGCTCAGGAAGGCATCCACGTCGGTGGGTACAAAATGCCGCTCGGGCGACGACACCGGGATTTCCTGCAGGCCGAGGGCAAGCTCGAGCGGCAAGAGATTGGCATTGAGCACTTCTTCGCTGTAGGCCAGACCGGGCTCGCCATCCAGATTCAGGGGGGTGCAGGCACCGCTTTCCATATCCATGCAGATCACCATTTCGGCCTCCGTTGCGGGGTGAAGGAAACGATCCCGCCGATTTTCATAACGGCTGCAGCGTCCAAAGGTTGAAGGGGCTTCGGCACGACGCCCCGGAGCGGGACATCCCTTCCCGCCGACGCATCTGCCGCATGCATGGTTCAAGAATGGGCCGCTGGCACGCGCGGCGCAATGACGGAGTTCACAGCCGAGGGTGTTTTCGGCGTTTCCTCACAAATCCTGACTTTTCAGCCAGGCGACGATGGGGTCCGCGGCTATCCGCCAGTCGCTTTCCATCATCATGCCGTGCCCCAGCCCGGGCAGGATATGCGCCTCGACACCATAGCGACGCGCGGTCATGCGCACCTGATCGGGCGGAATCAACACATCGTTCTCGGCCCCGAGCACCAGCATGGGGGGCAACTGCATGCGCGACACCATGGGCAGGTCGAACAGGGACATGTCCCAGATCGCCCGGTGGGACTCCGGCTGGCACAAGTGGTAGTAGCGCTGCAGGCGCTCGAGCTCGACCACCTCATGGAACATGGCGTGGCGCAGGGTTTCCATCTGCGGCTGGCCTCCGCCCATGATGCGGTTCAGGTCGCCCATCAAACTGGGCTTGGAGAAGGCCAGCCCGAAGGCAGAGCCGAGCAGCCCCTGGGGTGGCACCGAAGACATCAGCACCACCGCCGGCGCCTCACGCTTCTCGAGATACTTCTGGAGCACCATGCCGCCCATCGAATGGCCGATCAGCACCGGTGAGACGGGAAGCTTGTCCACCACCTCGGCCACATCATCCACGTAATCGGCAATGGAGAAGCTGTCCAGATAAGCCCGCCCGCGGCTCGCCCCATGACCAGACAGGGACACGGCATAGGCCGCGTAGCCTTCCGCAGCAAAATGGCGCAGGAAGAACTCGTCCCAACACCAGGCACCCGTGTAAGCGCCATGGACGAAAAGCAGCGGAGTGTCGCGGGCAGTACCTTCGGGCAGCCGGCACAGCACCTCAAGATCGCCAAAACGGGAGCGATTCATGCGGGGATGCCCCACGGACAGGCGCAGCGGAGTGCAACAGGGAGGGTCAGGGTCATGAGCTGTTCTGAATTGCTATTGTTGTGGAGCCACAACTTACAGCACACCATCCAACTGGGAAAGCAGAAAACCTGCCCGACCACCCGGATCCGGGTTTAAATCTCGTTTTCGAGGCATACGGATCAAGGGCAATGCTCAAGTGGCTGGTGGCAATCGTGATACTGGCGGTGGTGTCGGGCCTGGGCTCCGGCCTGGCATGGCGACGCTGGCGCATCGGTCACCTGCCAGGCGATCTGCACTTCGATGTGTTCGGGCGCCACATCCACATTCCCCTCACCAGCACGCTGCTCATGTCGCTGCTGGTTTTCCTGGTGATCCGCTGGCTGTAGGCTCAATCCAGGGGAGCACGCACTGCGAAGATCGCGCTGTCGAGGATCTGCCCTTCAGCCGACATCAGGTCCAGCACGTGCCGACCGGCCACCGGACGCCAGGCAAGGCGCAAACCGTTGCTACCCACCAGCCTCTCGCCGTTGAGCCGCCACCAGGCACCCGGCGGGGCGTGAATGGCGTCAAGACTCACCCGGAACGAGGGATCCCCGACCAGGGCCATGGCATCCACCAGACTGCCATTGGTCGGGTAGGAGATGCGCGGCAGACTGCGGGGCAACCCGACCCGCTCCAGTTCCGTACCCCGTATGAACCACTCCCGACGCGGTGTTTCGATGGGTGGCTCAAACACAACCAGCGCGGACACCACCCCGGGGGGAGGCGTTAACCGATGGGCCGCCAGCTGGCGATGCAAGGCCCCCAGGACATCCTGCCAGACATGGCCGATGGCCGCCGATGTGCGCCCACCCGATGCCCACAGAACCACGGTGAAGCGATCCGAATAGCCGGCACCGAGGGCTTCGCGCCCATCGCTGGCGTACTCGCGATAGACCGAGGGCAGCCCTGCCGCCTCCCGCTCCGGATCCACCAGGATCTCACTGACGATGAAGGCGGCTTCGGGCTTCAGCAGGCGCCGGGGTTGGCGTTCGATGCCGGGAAGCAGACGCGGAGCCAGCCACTGCCCGCCGGCCGGGAGGCTACGGTACAGGCCTGCCAGTGGAACCAGACCAAGCTCCAGGGCATTGCCACGAGGCAGATCCAAGTCGGCCTGACGCAGGCGCTCGGCCAGACCATCCCCCAGCATGCGCACCACAGTCTGGGCCGGATCGGCCATGCCACCGGCCAGCGCCTGGCGGACACTGACCCAACTTCGATCATCGGGCACCGTCGGCGCATGGTTGGAGAGCGGCTCCTCGACCAGGCTCGCCGCGGTCAGCAGGCGCCGCTCCAGCGCCAGGCCATAGGCGAAGGGCTGCAGCAGATTGCCCACATTGCGCGGCTGGGCGATCAGATCGGGCTGGACGCCGTCACCCCCTCCCGCGTAGGCCAGGATGTCGCCTGACCCATTGTCCACGATCACCCCTGCGGCCTCACCCAGCCCCGGGCGCTTCAAGGCGCCCAGAAGAATGCGTTGAGCCTCCGCATCAAGGGTGCTGACCACCCGCTCGCCCGCCTGATGGAGCAACAGACGCGCGGCATGGGGTGCCAGATCCCAGCGTGGCGCGCCACTCGGGCGATCAAGGCTGGCCATGACCAGGCGCTGCGCGGGCGCGCACGCGCTGGGGGCATTGATGCGCTCGGCCAGCACGCAGGCCCGACGGGCCACAACCTCCGCCCGGGCATTGGGGCCGCGCAGCAGCACCGCCAGAACCAGCGCTTCGGGCCGCCCCAGTTCCGCCGGTCCTTTGCCGAAGAGCGCCCGGGATGCCGCGTGAACGCCCTGCAGATCTCCCCGAAAGGGGGCAAGGTTGAGGTAGGCCTCGAGGATCTGCTCCTTCGTCCACCGGGCCTCGAGCGCCTGAGCGGCAAGGGCCTGATTCCATTTCTGACCGAGGGAGCGACGCGGCGCGCCGTCCTGCCCGAGGGCCAGCTCCGGATCGAGCAGCCCGGCCAGTTGCATGGACAGGGTGGACGCCCCGCGCTTGCGGTCGTACCACAGGTTGTGCCAGAGGGAGCCCGCAAAGGCCCGCCAGTCCACACCCGAATGTTCGAAGAAGCGCTTGTCCTCGGCCGCCAGCAGGGCCTCCTTGAGGGCCGGCGAAAGGCTGTTCAGGCTGATCCACTCGAGCCGCCGCACCCCCATGTCGAAGCGCCGCTCGGCCAGCGGCGTGCCATCCCGGGCAAGCAGCACGGCCACCGACGGGCGGGCGCCGGCCCTCACCTCGGCAAAACCCGGAACGGGCTGGGCCGCCAGGGCAAGGGGCGCAACAACAAGCAGCAGGACCAGCGGGAAAAGATGCCGGATCAGCAGGTCAAAGATGAAGTAAACACGGATCGGGTGCATGGGTGGCGGGCATTGTATGCCCCATCCTCCCCGGCTGTACGTGGGATTACTGACGCTCTCCGCAGGGAAAAATGTCAATCTTCGTGACCCCGCCGGTCGGCGAGGCACTCAGCGCCCTGACGGCTGCCACACGGGCCTGATGGACCACGGCCGGGATGCGCGACTTGTCCTCGAGACTGCGGGCGATGGCCCCCGCATCCACCTGGCGCACTGCACTCAACGCGGCCAGGAGACAGGCCTCCTGGGGGTAGGCGCGCCGGGCCGCGTCGCCGCCACGCCCCCGGTGATCGCAGGCACAGGCCGCCAGCATGGCCTCGAAACGCGCGGGCCGACGCAAGCCGTCACAGCGCTCGATTAACTTCACCACGGTCTCCGGGCGGAGCTGCAAGGCCTGGTGGACAATGCCATGTTCGCGCGCGGTCATCACCGCCAGATCCCGGCAATCGGCAGGGCACTTGAGGCGATCACACACGTCTCGCGCCAGGGTCTCGCTGGCGGCCTCGTGACCATAGTGATGGGGCAGGATGTGCGCCGGGGTAAGGCCCTTGCCCAGATCATGGAACAGGCAGGCCAGGCGCACGGCCAAGGGTTGGCCCGTGGCGGCAGCCTCGTCGAGCACCAACAACTGGTGCGCTCCGGTATCGATCTCCGGATGGTAACGGGCCGGCTGGGGAATGCCGAACAGGCGGTCCAGCTCCGGCAGGATGCGCGCCAGGGCGCCGCAGTCGCGCAGAACCTCGATCATGCGCGAGGGCCGCGCCTCCATCAGACCCCGGGCCAGCTCCTGCCAGACCCGCTCGGGCACCAGGGCATCCACCTCACCGGCGGTCACCATGGCCTGCATCAGCTGCAGGGTCTCCGGGGCCACGCGGAAATCGGCAAAGCGGGCGGCAAAGCGCGCCATCCGCAGGATGCGCACCGGATCCTCGGCAAAGGCCGGGCTGACGTGGCGGAAGATCCGCGCCTGCAGATCTGCCTGACCACCGTAAGGGTCACGGAGCACACCATCCTCACCCCGGGCCATGGCGTTGATGGTGAGATCACGCCGGGCCAGATCCTCTTCAAGGGTGACCGCCGGGTCGGTATGGAAGACAAAGCCGGCATAGCCCGGTGCCGTCTTGCGCTCGGTACGCGCCAGGGCGTATTCCTCGTGGGTAAGGGGGTGAAGGAAGACCGGAAAGTCCTTGCCGACCGGGCGATACCCCTGGGCCAGCAGGGCTTCCGGGGTGGCGCCGACGACCACCCAGTCGCGGTCCTTCACAGGCAGGCCGAGGAGTTCGTCGCGAATGGCGCCACCGACGCAGTAAGTCTTCATGGGCGATGGAGCTGAAAGGCGGTGTATCGACAACGCTTGTTGGCCTTGCCGAGATACATGGGTGCGATCACTTCCAGGGGGGTCGGCACTCGCGCCCAGGGCTGGGCAGGGCCGGCGCTGACGTTTGGCGCACGCATGGAGCGCACATTGTCGCGGCTCATCAACGGCCCCGGAAGCATCTCCAGAAGACCCGCCTGGAGCATGGCCAAACCTTCAGGCAGGGGGATGACGGGACGGGGACAGCCGATCAGCTCGCCCACATACTCGACCAGATCCTGCAGGGAATACTGGGTGGGGCCGGCCATGTCGAAGGTCTGACCGGGCGCGTCGCTGCGCTGCAGGGCTTCAACAACCACGTCGGCCACATCCTCCACGTAGACCGGTTGAAAACGGGCGCCCGCGCCGCCCAGCGGCAGCACCGGGAAGCGCCGGAGCAGACCGGCGAAAAGATTGAGGAAGCTGTCGCCGGGCCCGAAGATCACGGACGGGCGCAGGATGGTCCATGCCACATCCGGTGCGGCCGCACGAATCTCCGCCTCGCCCGCGGCCTTGGAGCGCTGGTACTCGGACGGGCCATCCGCACTGGCGCCCAGCGCGCTGACATGCACGATGCGCTGCACGCCGGCCTGGCGGGCTGCCGCGACCAGGCGTTTGGGAAGATCCACATGGGCGCGGGCAAAGTCCGGACCATAGGGTGAGCCGGGCCGCGAATGGAGTACGCCGACCAGACTCACCACGGCGTCAACGCCCGTCATCAGACCCGCCAGTGTGGGCGGATCGAAGATGTCAGCCTCGACCACCTCCGCGGTGGGCAGGAGCAGCAAATGCCGGGCACGCTCGCGACGACGAGTGGGGACGACGATGCGGATGCCGGTGGCCGTGAGGCGCTCGGCGATGGCAGAGCCGACGAAACCGCTGCCTCCGATGACGAGTACGTTGCGAATGGGGGTCATGACTGTCTCCAGGGTTGCTCCACATTGACAGATCGGAACCGGAGCAAACAATTCCCCGACGGGTGGATCTTATTATTCGAGCCCCGCCCCCGGCGCCGGGCTGCCCATGTCACCGCCAACCGCCCCGTTGCTGGCGGCGATCGTGCCAAGCCGGCTTTTCAGGGAGGGGGAGCGGCCTTCCAGAAGGGTGCTGTACACCACGGCGTTGGCCATCACCTTCTTCACGTAGTCACGGGTTTCGCCGAAGGGAATGGTCTCGGCGTAGATGGCGCCCTCCAGGGGCTTCACGTCCTTCCAGCGCTTGGCGCGACCGGGGCCGGCGTTATAGGCGGCGGAGGCCAGCACCGGGTGGTTGTCGAGACCTTCGAGGACCATCCGCATGTAGGTGGTGCCGAACATCACATTGGTGTCGGGGTCCCGCAGCCAGCCGACGTTGTAACCCTTCATGCCGAGCTTGCCGGCAATCCACTGGCCCGTGGTCGGCATGATCTGCATCAGGCCCTGGGCACCGACACCCGAGCGGGCCGAGGTGACAAAACGGCTCTCCTGACGCATCAGGCCGTAAACCCAGGCGGGATCCAGGTCGCGGCTACGGGCATTGGGCTCGATGCGCTCCCGGTAGGGGGCGAGATAGCGCAGGCTGTAATCGTGCTCGTTGCGGGTACGGTCGGCAGCATTGATGGCCCGGTCGTAGATGCCGAGTTGCTGGGCGAACTGGGCTGCAGCCAGAAGGAAGCGATCATCCCGGTTGCGCAGGGTCCAGTTCCACTCCCGCGTGCCTTCAGTACGCATGTCGAGACGAAAGAGCGCCATGGCCCGCTGCACGCCCGGGGTCTGACGCACCCGTTCGGCCTCTTCCTCGCTGATGCTGCGGGCCTTGTCGGGCAGTCGGAAACTGCGTCCCAGCTCTTCATCCGCGAGAATGCTGTAGAAGGTGGGGTGGCCAGCCAGACGCTCGAAGGCCTGGCGGGCCGCCTCCTTGTTGCCCAGTGCCTGCTGGGCGCGACCCAGCCAGTAGGTCCAGTCCGGCAGATCGCGCAGGGTCGCGGGCATGGCCTCGACGGCCAGCTTCACCGCGCGCCAGTCACCGGCGCGCAGCGCGGCGCGCACACGCCAGGCGGCCTGCTCATCAGACATGGGGGTCTCGCCGGCAGCCTTGAACCAGGCGTGGGCCTCGGGAAGCAGCTTGGTGGCCCCCTGCCAGGCGATCTGGCCGAGGGCATAGGCGCGCTCCGCGGCGGAAAAACGCTCGTCGATCCGGGCATAGCGCATATAGGCCCCCATCGGATCATCCCGCGACAGTCGCGCCAGCGCGATGAGAGCCAGTTCCCGCCCCTGACGGCTGGCGGCGAAATTGACGGGCTGACGATCAAGCCAGGTGGACGGGTTGGTGCTGGCCTTTTCCAGGTCCGACGGGCCCAGGGCCTGTTCTGCCGGCAACCAGCTAGCCACGGCGCGGGCCCCGCTGAGACGCTTGACCTCCATCAGGCGCCGGATACGCATCCACATGTCGTCGGGCGTCACCAGTGCCTCGCGGGCCAGCGCCTGGAGCAGCGGAACACAACTCTCCGGCGTATCCACCAGCGTGAACCACAGTGGCCGCAGCTCAACGAGCACGGCTGGATCGGCGTTCTGCAGCCGGGCCTGGAGGTGATAACAGCGCAGTTCCTGGTCCGCTTGCTCCTGGTAGGGAAACTCCGCCATGAAACTGCCCCACTCACCCCGCTTGCCCAAGCTGCGCAGCCATTCGCCACGCAGTTTTTCGGCCAGCCAGCTACCCGCATTGCGTTCGAGAAAGTCGTGGATTCGGGCCGGGTCGAAATCGACCGATGGGCGGACGATCTGGTTGGACAGGGCCCAGTACTCCGGATACGGATCGAGCACATGGCCGGTGGCAGGCGCGTTGAGGGCCAGCCGGTTGCGATCTCCGCTGCGCGCAGCATCCCGGGCAAGCAGGATGCGCTCGTCACCGGGATCGCCGCCGGCCGGCATGGCCATCCACAAAAATGCCGCCAGAGCGGCCCACGCGCTATTCTTCATCGACTCTTGTCCCGCCAAAATGCCGTCGGAGAATAGCACAGTGAACCCCCCTGACTCCCCCGCCGGGAGCGATATTGCTGCACTGCGAAAAACCTTGCGCAAACAGGCCATCGCGGCCCGCGAGGCGCTGCCCGCCGACACCCGGGCCGCGCTCTCTGCACGCATCGAAGCACATCTCGAAATCCTGCTGAAAACCCTGGCCCCACGGACGCTGGCCTTTTGCTGGCCATGGCGCGGGGAGGTCGATCTGGTGGCCTGGGTTGGCCGCTGGCTGGCCGCCGATCCCGGACGACGGGCGGCCTTGCCCGAAGTGACGGAGCCGGCGAAGCCGATGGGTTTCCGGCGCTGGCAACCGGGAGATGCCATGGCGGTCGATCATCACGGCATTCCCGTACCGGTGGACGGGGCCCGGGTCGTGCCGGATGTGATCCTGATCCCCCTCAATGCCTTCGACGCTGCGGGCTACCGGCTGGGCTACGGGGGCGGCTACTTTGACCGTACCCTGGCCGCCCTCGCCCCGCCCCCCCTGTGCATCGGTGTGGCCTTCGAACTGGCCCGGACCGACTCAACCCATCCCCAGCCCCACGACCGGCCCATGGACTGGATCGTTACCGAAGCCGGCGCATATCCGGCCGGCGCACGTGGCGAGCTCAGAGGGTGTGAATAAATCTGCTGCGCGACCCGATTTCGCCCCTGCGATGCTCACCGTACCCTTGTACGGCTGCGCTTCTCGGGGCGAACTCGAACCGCTCGCTACGATTTCTTCACTCCCTCTCAACGGGTGACCGGCCGCACCCCTTGCAGGGGGCTGCCGAGAATGGCCGCCCGGATGACATCAATGGCCCCACTGCGGGGATAGGTGACCCGCCAGGCCAGGGCAATACGCCGGAAAGGCTCGGGCGCCTCGAAAGGGCGCACGGTGAGGAGCGGATTGCCCTCGGGCAGAGGGTCGGCGGCCGAGCTGGGCAACACCGTGATGCCGGCCCCGGTGGCCACCATATGGCGGATGGTCTCCAGGGAACTGCCCTCAAGGGTACGCTGCAGACCTTCTCCTCCACGGCACAGGGGGCAGACCTCCAGCACCTGATCACGGAAGCAGTTGCCGGCCCCGAGCAAGAGCAGTGGCGCCTCCGCCAGGCGTGCCGCCGGGATTGCCGCATCCGCTTCCCAGGCATGGCCGGCGGGCATCAGAACCCGGAAGGGCTCGTCATACACCGCCTGGGTGACGATGCCGGGCTCTTCGAACGGCAGCGCCACCACGATCACGTCCAGGTCGCCGCGCTTGAGCGATTCGGCAAGCCGGGCCGTATAGTTTTCCTGGATCAGCAGGGGCATCGACGGCGCCGCCCCATGGACCCGCGGAATCAGATGGGGCAGCAGGTACGGACCGATGGTGTAGATCACGCCGAGCTTGAGCGGCCCCGACAGGGGATCGCGCCCGGCGGTGGCCAGTTCCTTGATCTGCCCGGCCTCCAGCAGCACCTTCTCGGCCTGGGCAACGATGCGCGCACCGATATCGGTGATCTTCACGTCGGCGGCGCTGCGCTCGAAGAGCGTGACTGCCAGTTCATCCTCAAGCTTCTTGATGGCGACCGATAGCGTCGGCTGGCTGACATTGCAGCGTTCGGCCGCATGACCAAAATGACGCTCGCGGGCCAGTGCGACAAGATAGCGAAGATCGGTTAGCGTCATCGGATCACCTCGGTTGGCAATAGTGATTAACTATACAACGTCGCCGTCAAAAGGGGCGGGGCTGCGGGAAATCAACTCCCGGACTTGCTTTGTGAAAAATCGCCCCCATTTTTGTAAGCACTTGTTCAAACACGGAACATGACGCCCCCGTGCGCGTCAGTTTTCAGGCCTTCAACTGGAGCAATAGATGAAACCTGTCCTGGTTCGATCCACCCTCGCATTCTCGGCCCTCGTCCTCGCCCTGTCCGGCTGCCTTCAGGACGGTGGTGCCATATCGCCGTCCCACGCGGCCAATGGTAGCGCGGCCGGGACTGCCCCCACTACCGCCCAAGTTCCACCGCCCGCCGCCAACCGCTACGGACTGCCCGATTTCTCGGGGCTGGTCGAGCAGGTCGGCCCTGCCGTGGTGAACATCAGCGTGACCCAGAAGATGGCCAGGGGTGGCGCTACGGCGGGGGAAGATCCCTTCGCCGGTGATCCCTTCTACGATTTCCTGCGCCGCTTCGGTGTTCCCGTGCCCGGCATGCCCGGCAATGGCGGGGGCGGCAACCGCAGCCCGGAACAGATCCAGCAGGGAGTGGGCTCGGGCTTCATCGTCAGCGCCGACGGCTACGTGCTGACCAACGCCCACGTGGTCGATAGCGCCGGTGAAGTCACCGTGCGCCTCACCGACAAGCGGGAATTCAAGGCCAAGGTGGTCGGCACCGACAAGCGCACCGACGTCGCCCTGCTCAAGATCGACGCCAGCGGCCTTCCCTTCGTCAGGGCCGGCGATGCCGAACGCAGCAAGGTCGGCGAATGGGTGGTGGCCATGGGGTCTCCCTTCGGTTTCGAGAACACCGTCACGGCGGGCATCATCAGCGCCAAGGCCCGACGCCTGCCGGACGAAAACTACGTACCCTTCATCCAGACCGACGTGGCCATCAACCCGGGCAACTCCGGCGGTCCCCTGTTCAATCTGGCCGGCGAAGTCATCGGCATCAACTCCCAGATCTACTCCCGCTCGGGTGGTTTCATGGGCATCTCCTTCGCCATTCCCATCGACGTGGCCCTGAAGGTGAAGGACCAGTTGCAGAAATACGGCAAGGTCTCGCGGGGCCGCCTGGGTGTCACCATCCAGGGGCTCGACCCCGATCTGGCCCAGAACTTCGGCCTCGACAAACCTGCCGGCGCCCTGGTTGCCAACGTCGAACCGGGCTCACCCGCCGAAAAGGGAGGCCTGCAAGCCGGCGACGTGGTTCTCGGCGTCAATGGCCAGAAGGTGGACAACTCCGCCGACCTGCCCCGCATCATTGGTGAGCAAAAGCCGGGTACCGTCGTCCGCCTGTCGGTCTGGCGTGATCGCAAGGCCCGCGACATCACCGTCACCCTGGGCGAGCAGGCCGGCGAAAAGGCCCTGGCGGCCAGCCCTGATCACAAGAACGACGGGGCCGGCAACAAACTCGGCCTGGCCGGCCGCGCCCTTACCGGGCAGGAAGCCAGCCGCCTCGGCATTCCCGGAGGCATTGTCGTAGAAGGCGTGAGCGGCCCCGCCGCCAAGGCCGGACTGCAGAACGGCGACGTCATCCTGGGGATCAACAACCAGGGGATTACCAGCGTCGAGCAGTTCCGCAAGCTCCTTGATGCCGCCGGAAACCGTTTTGCCCTGCTGATCCAGCGGGGTGGAAGCCGGATCTTCCTGCCGATCCGCATCAACTGAGCGCGTGAACCACCCGTGGCGTCCGCCCCCGGGCGGGCGCCACCCCGGAAGTGCGGCATTTCACAAGAAGCAGGAAACGAATTGCACAGGCGAATCGGAACGCCGGTTTTATAATCGCGGGGTCTGGCGGTATTGCACGCAGGGACATGCTCAGACTCCAACATAACAACAGATCGTCCGATGCCCTCGCTGCTTTCCAGGCGGTCCTTGCTCACCGCCCTTGCGGGTCTTGCATGCACGCATTCCCTGTTCGCCGCATCCGCTCCGGCGGAATACGGCGAGGAAACGCCCTTTTTCGAGGATCTTCCAACGGTCCTGTCGGCCTCCCGACTTCCCCAGGTTCTGAATGAAGCCCCCGGTGCCGTCACCCTCCTTGACCGGCATTTCATCAAGGCCACCGGCTACCGTGATATCGCACGACTGCTCCGCCTGGTGCCCGGCATGCAGATCGGCCAGGAGCGCGGGCACGCCCAATGGGTCACCTATCACGGCCTGGGCAGCGACTTTCCCACCGAAATCCAGGTGCTGGTGGACGGGCGCTCGGTCTACGCGCCCAGCGCCTTTGGTGGTGTCGACTGGTCATCCCTGCCCCTGACCATCGACGAGATCGAACGCATCGAGGTGGTGCGCGGCACCAACTCCAATGCCTTTGGTGCCAACGCCTTCCTGGGGGTGATCAACATCATCACCCAGCACAGCCATCAACAGCGCGGGGGCTCCGGCCACGTGAACGTCGGCAACCATGGCATCTCCGATCTGCGGGCCAGCTGGAACGGCGGTGCCGACAACACCGGGGTACGCCTGTCGGCCGCCCAGACCCAGGACAAGGGCTTCAGCCGCCTGAATGACGCCCGGGTCAGCCAGACCCTCAGCCTGCGCAGCGACCACCGCCTCAACGCCCGGGACGAACTGACCCTGCGCGCCGGCTACAACCGCCTTGAACGCGGCATGGGCTATCCCGATTCGATCTACAACAACAACGGGGAGCGCACGGCCCGTGCCGAAACCAACACCCTTCACCTGACCTGGCGCCGCACCTACAGCCACGACGAGGAATGGCTGCTCAGCCTCTACCGCAATCACGAATCCAACGCGGAAAGCTGGGTCGCCAGCTCACCCTCCTTCCCTGCCGTCCCCCTGAACCGCAACCGCAGCAGCAACCGCACCAACCTGGAAATACAGCACCGCTTCGCCCTCGCGCCACAGGCTCGACTGGTTTGGGGTCTGGAGGGCCGCCGTGACGATTCCGAAGCCCCCTTTCTGTTTGCCGGGGGCCGCCCACCCAGCGTGAGCATGTATCGGGCCTTTTCAAACCTCGACTGGCACCTCACACCGACGTGGCAGCTGAACCTCGGCGGCCTGCTCGAAAAGAATGGCGACGTCGCCGCCCAATTCATTCCGCGCGCCTTCATCAACTGGCAGGCCAGCCCCACTGACACCTTCAGGGCGGGCTATGCCAAGGCCTGGCAACAACGCAATGTGTTCGACATCCACGGGGATGTGCGGGCCCATACCGCCAACAGCGACCCGCGAACCAGCGTTCCGGTTGCCTGGCCCTATGTACCCAACCCGGATCTGAGGACGCCCTCGGTGGATACGGTGGAAGTGGGCTACCTGGGGCGCTTCCGCGCCATGGATGCCACGCTCGATCTCCGGCTGTTCAACGAAAGGGTCACCAACTTCGTTATTCGCCGCAACATTCCGCCCGCCTTCGCCCCCCTTGTCCTGAGCGCGCTACCCTCATCCCAGTTCATCAACCTGGACTCGGCCGTGACCCTGCGCGGCCTGGAATACCAGTTCCGCGGCAAGCCTCGGGCGGGTACCGAGATCCTCTTCAACCACACCCTGATCGAACGCCGCACCGACGAACCCGAGGTGGCCAAGCGCACCGCACCCTACGTCGCCAGCCTGAGCTGGCTGCAGGACTACGGCACGGGCTGGACGAGCACGACCAGCATCCTGCGCATGGGCTCCCTGGCCGGTGGCTACGGCTATGTACCTGGCTGCGACTACACCTCCCGGGCCTACACCAGCCTGGACCTGCGCATTGCCCGCGCCTTCCGGCTGGACGGCCGCAAGGCGGAAATCGCCCTCAACGGCATCAACCTGGGCGAACGCCACCAGGAGATCGCCGACCGCTCACAGCAATGCCTGCCGGGTTACCTGAACAAGCCGGTGAACCCGGCCTCGAGCATGGTCTGGCTGTCCCTGGGCATTGCGCTCTGATCCAGTTCTCGAACCGCGAACCCGCCAGCCCTCCTCAGATGCTGTCCGAACCGATGGTTTTGCGGATGAACACTGCCCGCTGGATCTCCGTGACCCATACCAACCCGTCGCCGGTCTGGCCGGTACTGGCCACCTGGACAATGTGATCAACCAGCACATCCGCCATCTCGTCGGGTGCGATGATCTCGATCCGCACCTTGTCGGTGAAGTCAGTCAAGACCTCCTTGATGGAGTGGGGCGTGTGCCGTGCGGTGGCACCACAGCCCGCCACCTTGGTGATCGACATGCCCGGGAAACCCGGGATGGCCCGCAACACCTCACGCAGGCGCGGCAGCTTCTGGGGGCGGATGACAGCTAATATTTCTTTCATGGGCGCTCCTTCATTCCGGGACGCGCTAGCCGCTCGGCGGCGCGTCCCTCCGGGGGTCAGGCTTCGTAGGGGGTGTCGTCGAACCACTTGTACAAAGTGGGAAGCACAACCAGGGTCAGCAGGGTGGAGGTGATCAGGCCACCGATCACCACGATGGCCAGGGGGCGCTGCACTTCGGAGCCGGGGCCTGTGGCAAACAGGAAGGGGATCAGCGCCAGCAAGGCCACCGTCGCGGTCATCATGACCGGCCGGAAGCGCAGGGTCGCCCCCTGCACCACAGCCTGGGCCACGGGCATGCCCTCAGTACGCAGGCTGCGAATATAGCTGACCAGCACCACCCCATTGAGCACCGCGATGCCCCACAGGGCAATGAAGCCCACTGACGCCGGCACCGACAGGTATTCACCGCTCACCAGCAGGCCAAGCACACCGCCCACACTGGCGAAAGGCAGCACCAGGATGATCAGGCTGGCCAGCTTGAGCGACCCGAACAGCAGGAAGAGCAGAAAGAAGATCGCTGCCACGGTCACCGGAATGATGATGGTCAGGTGGCCCATGGCCCGCTCCAGGTTCTGAAACTGGCCGCCCCACTCCAGGTAGTAGCCATCCTTCAGCTCCACCTTGGACTCAACAGTCTTCTGCAACTCGGCCACAAAGCCACCCAGGTCGCGGTCCTTCACGTTGATCGCCACCACAACCCGGCGCTTGGCCAGCTCGCGGGAGATCTGCGCCGGACCATCCACGATATGGATGTGGGCCAGGTTTTCCAGTGCCACCTGCACGCCACCCGGCGCATTCACCAGGACGTTGCCGATCTTCTCCACGTTGTCGCGGAAACTCTCGGGTAGGCGCACCACCGACGCAAAGCGCCGCTCGCCCTCATACACTTCGGTGGCCTGCTTGCCGCCAATCGCCGCCTCAATCACGTCGTTCACATCCGACACGTTGAGGCCGTGGCGGGCAATCGCACTGCGGTCGATCTCGATGGACAGGTACTGCTGGCCGGTCACCCGCTCCACCCGGATGTCGGTTGCCCCGGTAATACCCGCGGCCACCCGGGCAATCTCCTCGGCTTTCTTCTTCAGCAAGCCCAGATCGTCGCCGAAGACCTTGACCGCCACGTCGGAGCGCACCCCGGTCACCATCTCGTCCACCCGGTCGGAGATCGGCTGGGCCATCACCACCTGCGCACCGGGCAGCACCTTGAGTTTCTCGCGCATGGCATCGGCGATGGTGTCCTGGGTCCAGCCGGCGGGCCATTCGTCCCGCGGCTTGAGGCTGACGATGGGCGTCGACTCGTTCTGGCCCTGGGGGTCGGCCGGCGACTCGCCCCGGCCCACACCGGAGATGGCCGACTTGACGCCGGGCACCTCCATGACCAGCTTCATCGCCTGCATTTCCATCTTGATGGATTCATCCAGGGAGATGTTAGGCACCCGGTTGATGCCCGGCACCACCGAGCCTTCCTTCATCTCCGGGATGAAGGCCGTCCCCAGGAAAGGGAACATGCCCAGGGTCACCACCAGCAACACCACGCCCCCCACCACCGTCTTGCGGCTGTTGGCCACCGACCAGTGGAGCATCTTCAGGTAAGGCGCCTTGATCTTCGCGATCAGCCAGGTATCGTGCTCGGCCCCACCCTTGAGCAGGTAAGAGGACAGCACCGGCGTCAGGGTCAGGGACAAGAACAGGGACGCTGCCAGGGCAATGGCGATGGTGTAGGCCAGGGGCGCAAACATCTTGCCCTCCATGCCCTGCAGGGTCATCAGCGGCAGGAACACCAGGATGATGATACCGACGCCGAAAATCACCGGCGTGGCCACTTCCTGCACCGCGTCGAAGATGGCGCGCACCTTGCTCTCCCCTTCACCCACCTGACCCAGGCGGACAAAGGCGTTTTCCACCACCACCACAGAGCCGTCCACCATCAGGCCGATGGCGATGGCCAGCCCCCCCAGGGACATCAGGTTGGCCGAGATGCCGTAGTGGTTCATGGCCATGAAGGTGAGCAGCGGCGTCAGCACCAGCGTGGCCACCACGATCAGGCTCGAGCGCACGTCACCCAGGAACAGGAAGAGCACCACCACCACCAGGGCAATGCCTTCCAGCAGCACCTTGATCACCGTCCACAAAGCCGCATCCACCAGCTCGGAGCGATCGTAGTAAGGCACGATCTTCAAACCATCGGGCAGCATGCCCTTGTCGTTGATCTCGGCCACCCGCGCCTTGATGCGGCTGACCACCTCCTTGGCGTTGCCGCCCCGCAGCATCATCACGATGCCGCCCACCGACTCGGTGACGCCGTTCTTTACCACCGCGCCCTGCCGCACCTCATGGCCGAAGGTCACCTCGGCCACGTCGCGGATGTACACCGGTGTGCCGCCCACCTCCTTGAGCACGATGGAGCCGATGTCACTCAGGCTCTTGACCAGGCCGATACCGCGGATCAGATACTGCTCGGAATACTGGGGCAGCACACCGCCCCCGGAGTTGGCGTTGTTGCGGGCCACGGCCTCATATACATCCCGTACCGTCAGGCGGTGGTGACGCAGGCGATCCGGGTTCACCAGCACCTGGTACTGGCGGGCATAGCCGCCCTGGGAGTTGATCTCGGCCACCCCCGGGATTGAGCGCAGCAGCGGGCGCACCACCCAGTCCTGCACGATGCGCCTCTCGGTCAGCTCCTTCTCGGTGAGCTTGCGATCGCCGTCATCGGGATGATCGAGGGTGTACTGATACACCTCGCCCAGGCCCGTGGACACGGGCCCAAGCACCGGCACCACACCCTCGGGCATGCGGCTGCCCACTTCCAGCAGGCGCTCCATGACCAACTGACGGGCAAAATACACGTCGGTGGCGTCGGTAAAGACCAGGGTGATCAGCGACAGACCAGGCTTGTTGAGGGAGCGCATCTCCTCCAGGCCCGGCAGACCGGTCATGGAGATCTCCAGCGGTACGGTCACAAAACGCTCCACCTCCTCGGGGGAACGCCCCTTGGCTTCGGTGGCGATCTGCACCTGCACGTTGGTCACGTCGGGGAAGGCATCCACCGACAGCTTGCGCGCCGCGTTGAGGCCAAAGGCGAGCAGCACCACGGCCACCACCACCACCACCAGGCGCTGCTGGAGGGCGGCACGGACTAATGATTGGATCATGGCCGGTCCTTATTCCAGTTCCTTGCGCTTGCGCTCGTTGTTCAGGTGGAAGGCACCCTCGACGAGAATCGGCTGTTCAGGCTTGAGCCCCGACAGGACGGCACGCTTGCCCTCCATGTCCGGGCCGAGGCGCACCGGTGTCAGACGGAACTGTCCCTGGCCCACCTCGACGAAGACATGGTCGGCATCCCCGTCCCGGACCACGGCCTGGGCCGGCACCACCACCCGCTCCACGGGCGCAGCCTGGATCAGCATGGTGGCCAGCATGGCGGGCTTGAGCTGCCGGTTGGTGTTGTCCACCATGCTGCGAACGCTGATCGTGCGGGTCTCGGGATTCACCGTATCGGCCACGTAGATGAGCTTGCCGGTGAGACGCGAACCCAGTGCAGGCACATCGATATCCACCGTCTGCCCGGCCTTCACCAGGGCGCCCTGCTGCTCGGGCACTTCTGCGGTCACCCACACCCGGGACAGATCCGCCACCACATAGAGGGCATCGGCCGGCTGAACCACCTGCCCCGGCGCCACCTGACGCTCCACCACGGTGCCGGCCATGGTGGACGCCACCGACGTCACGGAGTTGATGGCGCCGGTCGTCCCGAGCTTGTTGATCGCACCGGATGACATGCCGAGCACCCGTAGCTGGTCCGCCGCACCACGCTGCTCCGCCGACGCAATCGACAATTCGCTCTCCCGGCGCTGCAACTCCGCCTTGCCGATCACGTCGGCGGCGAAGAGCTGGCGCGCGCGCTCGACGCTGCGCGCCTGCAGGTCGGCCTGGGCGCGAGCCTTCAGATAGGTGAGCTGGGCCTCGCCCAATTCGGTACTGTTGATCACCGCGAGGGAATCCCCTACGCGGACCTGCTGCCCCAGATGGGCCTGGATCTCGATTACGCGGCCGGTCACGGTGGCACCGATACGGGTCACCCGGGCCTGATCGAAATCCACCTTGCCGGCAACGCGCAACACATCGGCCACCTGGGTGTTGCCAGCGGGCGTCACCTTGATCTGCGCACCAAAATTGGGCGGCACTGTCACCAGCAAGGGGTCGGGCGGTGAAACACTGACTCGCTCTCCAGTCCCCTCGCTCAAGGTGGTGGTCTGAGCCTGCTCGGCGCCGGGCTTGCCAGAGCTTGTTTTTTCGGAGTCCTTGCAGCCGACAAGGGTCAAGGTGGCCAACAGCAGGGCCAGGGAAATCGGTCGAAGCTTCATGATGGAGTTCCGGATCATTGGGTGGCGCGCAGGCGCTCGATTTCGATGACTGCCAGTTGCAGTTCGTAACGGGCGGCGATGAGTTCATTGCGTGCCGCGCGGAAGACGCGCTGGGCATCCAGGTAATCCAGAATGCCGCGCTCGCCAAAGCGGTAGGCTGCCTCGGCCACCTTCAAGGCCGCCTCAGCCGCACGCAGAATGCCGCCCTCCAGGGCATTCACCTGGTTGCGCGCGATTTCATAGTGGCGGTAGGACGCCTCAAGGGACTGCAGCAGGATCAGCTCCTGACTTTCCCGGTCGCTGCGGCTCTTCTGCAGCAGGGCGCCGGCCTCGGCCACCTGTCCCCGGCGCTGGTCCCACAGGGGCACAACAGCCATCACACCGATGCGACTGTTGCGCAACTCCACATCGCGATCCTCCGCCACTTTCACGGCGAGTTCGGGATGCCTGCGCAGGCGCTCCAGCTCAAGCTGGCGCTCGGCGCGGCGAACCTCAGCCGCCGCTCTGGCGAGTTCCGGATTGCGGGCCAGCACTTCACTGCGCAAGGCTTCCAGGGAGGGAACGACCGGGCTGCTCGCCAGGGAGCCATCAACCTCGAATTCCGCTGGCAGGGACGGCCCGACCAGCCCGCGCAGGGCGGCGCGCGCCTGGGCCACCCGCAGGATGGCACTCTCGGAAGCCTTCTGGGCATTGAGAAGCTCCGTGTCGGCCTTGATCAACTCATAGCGTGGCGCCTCACCGGTCTGAACCCGCACCGCCACCCGCGCCCGAATCTGCTCGGCCAGGCTCAAGTCCTCACGGGCTGCCCGCTGTTCGGCCTGACGGCGCAGGAGATCGAAAAAACGCTGGTCGAGACGGGCCAGGAGATCCACCTCCAGACTGCGCCCCTCCGCCTGGCGGGCCTCCAGGCCGGAGGTGGCAGCACCGATACGTGCGTCCCTCTGCCAGGGATTATCGATGCGCTGGGTCAAGGAGAGGCTCTGGGCGCCCCCCGTTGCCACGCCGGGCACCCGGGCCTGGGTCCGGCCCGCAAGGAACTCGACCTCAGGGTTCGGGTAGGCACCAGCACTGGTGATCTGGGCGCGGCCCGCGTCGACCAGGGCGCGCGCAGCCTGCAGGGACGGATGGCTGGCGCGGGCGGCATCGCGCAGGGCCTGGAGCTTGTAGCTTTCAAGGGGGGGCGGCGCTGGCGGTGCCGCCAGGGCCGGCAAGGTGGTCGCAACAAGGGCGACGGCCAGGGAGAGCTTCCTGAGCATGAAAATCCTTCAGCGATTCTGGAACGCTGTTATTCGAGTCGTGAAAGGGCGGCACCTGGAAACAGGCCCGCCGGGAACAAGGCACGCCACCCAGTGGGTGGCAGACTCAGACTCGCCTGGGTGGTGGCGGAGTCAGCTTGGGAATGACCGAACGCCAAACGGGACGTGCCTCGTTCGGAGGGTCATCTAGCAGGAAACGGGCCCGGAAACTGGGCGCACTGGCCAAGGCCGGGCAGTCGAGCGGGTCGAGGCTGCTCAGATCCAGCTTCTCTTCGGCCGCCGGATCAAGGGACTGCACCTGCTCGGCCAGGTCGGCCGCTGCAAGGTGGTTGTCCACAGCCATGGAGCTCCCCGCCCAGAGGAGGACAAGACAGGCCAGAACGAGGGAGAGGGTTCGTTGGATCAAGTGCATTGCAGCATTAAAGACCATCCACAACTCGTCGAGTTCCGCATTCACTTACGATTCGAAGGCGGCTGACGATCTGAGGCGTGACTATAATCGCACTTTTTTCGGTTTTGCACCCCACCATGCTGCATCGCATCATCCTGCTCCTGCTCGTCCTGCCCTCCCTCGCCTTTGCCCAGATGACGCCACCGACAGTGGCTGCGCGGGCCTGGGTTCTCCTCGACGTGGGGTCCGGCCAGCTGCTCACGGCAGAACAGCCCGACCAGCGCATCGAGCCCGCCTCCCTGACCAAGCTGATGACCGCCTACCTGGCCTTCTCGGCGATCAAGAACAAGACCCTGACCCTGGAGCAGACCATTCCGGTCTCGGAAAAAGCCTGGAAGGTGCCCGGCTCCAAGATGTTCATCGAGCCCCTCAAGCCGGTGACCGTGAACGAACTGCTCCACGGCATGATCGTCCAGTCGGGCAACGATGCCTGCGTGGCGCTGGCCGAAGCCATCGCCGGGTCGGAAGAGAACTTCGCCCAGCTGATGAACAAGGAAGCCGCCCGGCTGGGCATGAAGAACACCCACTTCGAGAACGCCACCGGCCTGCCCCACCCGTCGCACCTGACCTCGGTGCGCGACCTGTCCATCCTGGCCAGCGCCATCATTCGCGACTTTCCCGAGTTCTATCCCATCTATTCCATCAAGGAATACACCTACAACAAGATCAAGCAGCCCAACCGCAACCGCCTGCTGTTCATCGACCCGACCGTCGACGGGGTCAAGACCGGCCACACCGAAAGCGCCGGCTACTGCCTGATTGCCTCGGCCAAGCGCAACGAGCGGCGTCTGGTATCGGTGGTGGTGGGTACCGCCAGCGACAGCGTGCGCGCCCAGGAATCCCAGAAGCTCCTCAACTGGGGTTACCTCGCCTTCGACACGGTGAAGGTGTACAGCGCCAATCAGGCGGTGAACGAATTCCGCATCTGGAAGGGCAAGGAAAACATGCTCAAGGCCGGCTTCCTGAACGATTTCGTGCTGTCGCTGCCCAAGGGCGAAGCCGAAAAGCTCAAGGCCAACGTGGTGAGCCAGCAGCCCCTGATGGCGCCGGTGACCAAAGGCCAGACCGTCGGCACCCTGCAACTCAGCCTGAACGACAAGCCCGTCGGCGAATACCCCATCGTGGCCCTCGACGACATCCCCGAAGCCGGCTGGTTCGGCCGCCTGTGGGACGCTATCCGCCTGTGGTTCAAGACGCTCTGAGAAGAGAAACCGGATGACTGAAGAACGCACCACCCTGCTCGAGTTCCCCTGCGAATTCCCCATCAAGATCATGGGCGCACGGGTGGATACCTTTGCCCAGACCGTGATTGAAGTGGTGCTGTGCCATGCCCCCGATTTCGACCCGGCCACGGCGCAGATGCGCCCCTCGGCCAAGGGCAACTACCTGGCCATCACCTGCACTGTCAAAGCCACCTCCCAATCCCAGCTCGACGCCTTGTACACCGAGCTGTCGTCCCACCCGCTGGTAAAGGTCGTCCTGTGATCGTCCGCCACCTGGGGCTCGCCCCCTACGAGCCCACCTGGCGGGCGATGCAGGAATTCACCACCCACCGCGACGCCGCCACCGCAGACGAGCTGTGGCTGGTGCAGCACCCACCGGTGTACACCCTGGGCCAGGCCGGCAAGCCCGAGCACCTGATCCGCCCCACGGAAATCCCGCTGGTCAAGATCGACCGGGGTGGCCAGATCACCTACCACGGCCCCGGTCAGGTGGTGGCCTACCTGCTGCTCGACCTGCACCGCCGCCACCTCAAGGTGCGGGAGATGGTCCAGCTACTGGAGCAGGCCCTCATCGACTGCATCGCCGACTACGGCCTCGACGCCCGCCGCAAGGACGGCGCCCCCGGGGTCTACATCGACGGCGACAAGATCGCCGCCCTCGGCCTGCGGGTGAAGAACGGCTGCAGTTACCACGGACTGTCCCTCAATGTCGATATGGACTTGACACCATTTACGTGGATCAACCCTTGCGGCTATAGTGGGCTCAAGACCATACAACTCAAGGACTTCGGCGTGACCGAGGCCCCCGATGAAGTCGCCGAGCGGCTTCTCGGCCACCTCCGGCGACATTTTCCCGACGTCCCCCCCACCGCCTGACCAAAGGACGACCCCCATGGATTCCGAGAGCCGCAAGCAGCGCGGCGCCGCCAAGACTGCCCGCATCCCCATCAAGATCGTTCCCGCCGAACGCATCAAGAAGCCCGACTGGATCCGCATCAAGCTGGGTGCCGGCATTGAGGCCGAGCGCTTCAACGAGATCAAGGACACCCTGCGCGAGCACAAGCTGCACACCGTCTGCGAAGAAGCCTCCTGCCCCAACATCCACGAATGCTTCGGCAAGGGCACGGCCACCTTCATGATCATGGGCGACATCTGCACCCGCCGCTGCCCCTTCTGCGACGTGGGCCACGGCCGCCCCGAGCCCCTCGACGTGAACGAGCCGGCCAACCTGGCCAAGACCATCGCCGCCATGCGCCTCAACTACGTGGTGATCACCAGCGTGGACCGGGACGATCTGCGCGACGGCGGCGCAGATCACTTCGTCCAGTGCATCAGCGCCACCCGCGAGGCCAGCCCCAAGACCACCATCGAGGTGCTGGTGCCCGACTTCCGCGGCCGCATGGAGATCGCCCTCGACATCTTCGACCAGGCTCCGCCGGACGTGATGAACCACAACCTGGAAACCGTGCCGCGCCTCTACAAGCAGGCCCGCCCAGGCGCCGACTACGCCTACTCGCTGGAACTGCTCAAGCAATTCAAGGCCCGCCACCCGGAGGTCAACACCAAGTCTGGCCTGATGGTCGGTCTGGGCGAAACCGACGACGAGATCCTCGAAGTGATGCGCGACATGCGCGCCCACAACGTGGACATGCTCACCATCGGCCAGTACCTCCAGCCCTCCGGTGGGCACCTGCCGGTGCTGCGCTACGTGCATCCCGACACCTTCAAGATGTTCGAGACCGAAGCACTGAAGATGGGCTTCAAGAACGCCGCCTGCGGCCCCATGGTGCGTTCGAGCTACTGGGCCGACCAGCAGGCTCACGGGGCGGGGGTGGTCTGATTTAGCAGAGAAGGCCCGGGCCTGGGGAGGATGCGCCCTTCAGGCCCGGCCCCAAGACCGCTCAGAGCTGACGCAGGCTGCCGAGCAGGCCTTTCTTGATGGCAATCGTCGTCGGCCGATTGAACTTGGTCGGCAGCCGCTTGGGCTTGAACCAGCCGAAGTTGGAGTGCTCCCGATTGAGGCGTGGCACCACCTCGCGCTCAAGCCGCAGCAGGTAGTAGTGCATCTCGCAATCCCCGGACCGGCTTCGACGCTCGCCGGACACCTGGCCGATCTTGACCAGCTGCTTTTCCTTGACGCGCAAACCGGCCTCCTCCGCCAGCTCCCTCAACAGCGCCGAACGGGGAGACTCCCCCCGATCTGCGCGGCCTCCGAAGAAATTCCACGCCCCGCCATTGTTCACCACGCTGGAGCGCTTCCCGAGCAGCACCTTGCCCGTGTCCACGCACTGGATGATGGCCCAGGCACCGGCCTTGCGAGAAGGGGAGTTCAGACGTTCCTTAGCCATGGGACAGGAGAATCAGACGGTTGAGGTAAGTGGGGCAGATGCGCTTTGTGCAAGCCCGACATTGTTATAAACACTTTATATCGATCTTTTGTTTCAACAAGGTTGCAGCCGCGCTGCAACCCGTGTTTACGCGCGCCGGGTTCAAAGCAATCATGCTCGCAGGCTAAGCAATAAACGATTTATACTATTTATACACTTCTTCATGCAAGGCCTGAATACACAATGAATATGTCAACGCCTGCCAAGCGGCGCACACAAAAACCGGATTCCCCGGAACCCTCAGCAACTTCCGGGCCAGCAACCGCAAAGAAGCCACCCACACGCTCAACCCGACCGGTACGGGACAGCTTCACCTTCCCGGAATCCGACTACGCCCTGTTTGCCCTGCTGAAGAAGCGCGCCTTATCGGGCGGCTGCGAGATCAAGAAAAGCGAGCTGATCCGCGCCGGGCTCACCCTTCTGAACACCTTGTCCGACACGGCCTTGATCGACGCGCTCAACAAGATCGAGCGCGTGAAGACCGGCCGCCCGAAAAAATAGCCCGCCGTTGCCGCGGGGCGGTTCCAACCGGAGATCCCGGCGGTAACCGGATGGCAAGGCACTAACTGGCGGGCCAGAGTTCGACAGTGCCGCGCTCGAAATGCAAAGATGTCCCTGCTGCGTCGATCCGGAAGCGCTCGACGATATCCGCAAGCCGTATGGAAAAATCGCGACTGGTGTCCGCCGCATTCTTCGTGTGGGACGCGGCCACGTGGGCCTGCTCCAGCAGGCTATCGATCATCTCGATCTGATCGACAATCTCGCAGCTTGAGCCCTGCCCCACATCCACGATCCGGATGATCTCGCCGACCACCTCGACCACCTGCGTCGCCGAGTACACGATGCGCTCGATTGCCTCACCCGCCGTGCGTGCCAGGGCCGTGCTCTGATCCATTTCACTGGTCACCAGCTTCATGAGCTCCGCCGACTCGCTCGACGAGGTCTGGATGAGCTGCATCCGCCGGCTGATGTGTTCGGTTGCGCTGGCAGCGCGTTCCGCCAGCATCCTCACCTCGTCGGCAACGACCGAAAAGCCTCGCCCCGCATCCCCGGCTCGCGCAGCCTCGATGGCCGCATTCAGTGCCAGCAGGTTGGTCTGATCAGCAATCTTCCGGATCTCCGACACCACCCCCTCGACCTCCGAGATCTGAGCGGCCAGCGCGAACACCTGGTCGGCGGCCGTATCCACCCGGCGGGAGAGGGCACTGATCTGCTCTGCTGTTTCCTGGATGATCTCGCTGCGGCTCCTGGCGGTTCGGCCTGACTCCTCGGTGATCCGCCCAGCCTCGCGCGACCCCTGATCGATGTCGCGGATGTGGGTCTGGATGGCCTGCACGGCCCGCTGAATACGCTTCGATGAGGCGCTGCCCTCCGAGGCAATTCGCGCCACGACAGCCGCGGACTGATGCATTTCGACCGACGCAGTCTCATTGCACCGGATGATCTCCACCATCGCCCCCAGACTCATCTGCAAGGTATTGACCAAGGCATTGAAGGCCTCTATCGATTGCCCGATCTCATCGCGCCGCTGGAATGGAACCCGCTGGGTAAAGTCGAGGGATTCGGCGATGCGCCCCATCGTGCCTTCCATCGCCCGCAGCGGCACGACAATGTTCCGGTACAGCCTGATCATCAGCCCTCCCAGCACCAGCACCGTGACGATGACTGCCGCGCCGAGGAACCACATGGTCTGCGTCAGGCCACCCCTCACCTCTTGCGCCGACTGATCCTTGTTGCGGCGTTTCTCGATGAGCAGGGTTTCCAGTATCTGTTGCAGCTCCTGCTGATAGGGCACCGCGTTGGCATAGAGGCTCGCCTCGGCGAGCTGGCGATGACCGGCCGTGCTGAGCGAGATGCTTTCACTCATGGCGGCCACATAGTTGTCCAGGCTCTCGGACGCCTGCAGCAGCAAACCCGCCTCCGCTTGCGACTGGGACGGCGCCGCCAACGTCTTCAGGCCGGCCCTCAGCCTATCCTGCTGAATCTTCAGCCTTTCGCCGGCTTGTGGCGCCTGATCCGAATTGCCCGCCGAGATCACTTCAAACAGATCAAGCTGGAGCTGCTTGAGATCGGCCCGCAGATCCGCGGCCGCGAGCGCCGCCGGCACCGCGTCATCCGTCAGGCTGTGCATCAAGCCAAAATTGGAACGAAACTGATGCCCACCCACGGCGACGAGGGCAAACAGCATCGCCGCAGAGAGCGAGGCCAGTAGGACGAGATCACGTCGGATACTCATGGAACGGATTCCTTGTTGTCGATAGCCGGGCATCGCTTGTTGCGGCGCGTCAAAAGATGCCCGTTTATCGACCTGCGGCCGACAAGCTCGAATGAATTTTTTGTTAAGACAAGCATTGCAGGTGGGCGCACCACACCGGTGCTGATTTGCTGGCCGCAACACCACTACGCCCCGCGAAGGTTCGCGAGCGGGCCGACAGCCCCCGAAATAGCCGCATTTTTCCGCCTGGAACGATTTTTGCAGCGCACCACGGATATCGTTCAAGGAGCACCAACATGGCCGCGAACTGCACCTGGGATTCCATGGATGTCCACCTGCTGCGCGTACTCCACGCCCTGCTCACCGAATGCAGCGTGAGCAAGGCGGCGCGTCGCCTCAACCAGTCTCAACCCGCCGTCAGCACGGCCCTGCGCCGCCTCCGCGACATCACCGGTGACCAGCTACTGGTGCGCAGCCGCAACGGCATGACCCCCACTGAACGGGGTGCCGGGCTGCTTGAGCCGGTCAAGATTGCGCTGCAACAGATCGAGGCCATCGCCGTCCGCCAGGTCAAGTTCGACGCGGCCAGTTCCCGCCGGGTCTTCAACATTGCCACCCCGGACTATCTCAACGCGGTGCTGCTGGGCGAGATCGTTGCCCGCCTGCGCAAGTTCGCCCCCAACTCCCAGGTGGCCTTCCATTCCCTCGGCCCGGATTTCGACTACGCCCGTGCCCTCGAAGCCGGCGAACTCGACGTGGTCATCGGCAACTGGCCCCAGCCCCCGGAAAACCTGCGCATGGCGCCCCTCTTCGACGACGAGGTGGTGTGCATCATGCGCAAGGGCCACCCCCTCGCCGGCCGCGCGCTCAGCACCGCCGACTACCTGGCGGCCGAACACCTGGTGCCCACCCCCTACGCGGTCGGCCAGCGCGGCGTGATCGACCTGCATCTGGCCCGCGAGCGGCTCAAGCGCAACGTGGTGGCCTACGTGCCCTACTTCGGCCTGGTGCCCTACCTGCTGCTGGAAACCGACATGCTTTTCTCCAGCCCGCGGATCTTCGCCGAGCACTGCGCCAAGATGATGCCCCTGACCATTGCCGAAGCCCCCATCGACTTCCCCAGGATGAGCTTCTACCTGCTGTGGCACGACCGCAGCCACTACGAAGAAGAATGCCGCTGGTTCCGCGAGCAGATCACCTCGGTGGCACGCAGCTCGCCGGTGATCCCGCGCCCTGGCCCCGCCCCCGTGGCGAGCGGCCCCTTGCCGACCACGGCCCTTTCCTTCGCCGTCTGAGCGTAATAACAAGGGCAGACCGCCGGTCTGCCCTCGCTCTGTCCCCCTACTCCGCCACCCTTTCCTCCAGACGCAGCGCCGCAATCCGGGCGATCTGGCGCAGGGCCTCGGCGAATTCCGCTTCCGGGTCGTGCCCAAGCCGGCGCTCCATGGCCGCGATGATGTCGGCCCGCCCCAGCCCCCGCACGGCAATGATGAAGGGAAAGCCAAACTTGGCGTTGTAGGCCCCGTTGAGGGCCTGGATCAGTTCGAACTCCTCCGGCGAGCAGGCAGCAAGGCCGGCACCGGCCTGCTCGCGGGTGGATTCCGCGGTCAGCTCCCCCCTCACCGCCGCCTTGCCGGCCAGTTCCGGGTGAGCCCTGATCAACGCCATCTGGGCATCGCGGGGCGCCGCCTGCATCGCGCCAACCAGCGTGCCCAGCAGGGCTTCCCGGTCGGCAAAGGGGCGACGCACCCAGGCCCGCTCGGCCACCCAGGGTGAATGCTCGAAGATGCCGTCCAGGGCCGCCACGAAGGCGGCCTGATCCAGCTGCGAAAGGGAGGCTGGGGTGAGAGTCGGGATTGTCATGACAGGGGCTCCGGGCCTGGGCGGAAATCGGGATCAGTGGAGTTCGGCTTCCATCGCCATCTGCTTGGCGCTTTCGGCCGCATCGCGACGATAGCCATTGAAGAACAAGTTAAGCAACACCGCCGTGATAGCCGTGAGCAGAATGCCGCTATGCAGCAGCGGCCCCAGGGCCTTGGGCATCTGGTGGAAGAACTTGTCGGCCACCAGGGGGATCATGCCGAAGCCGATGCTGATGGCGATGATGTAGGGGTTGAAGCGGTTGGTCTTCAGGTCGGCCGCCAGCAAGATCTTGATGCCCGTGGCGGCGACCATGCCGAACATCACGATGCCGGCACCGCCCAGCACGAACTGGGGCACCGAAGCCACCACGTGGGCCATCTTGGGAAACAGGCCAAAGGCCACCAGAATGGCCCCGCCGGCCACGCACACCCAGCGGCTGCGCACCCCCGTCACCCCCACCAGACCGATGTTCTGGGAGAAGGAGGTGTAGGGAAAGGCATTGAAGATGCCGCCAATCAGGGTGCCCAGGCCATCGGTGCGCAGGCCCTTCTCCAGGTCCTTGGGCGACAGGGGTTTGCCGGTGAGCTCGCCCAGGGCCAGGAACATGCCCAGGGATTCCACCATCACCACGATCATCACCAGGCACATGGTGGCCGCCGAGACCAGATCGAAGGTGGGCATGCCGAACTGGAAGGGATAGACCAGCGCAAACCACTCGGCCTGCTCCAGCCCGTCAAACTTGACCTTGCCCATGGCCAGCGCCACCACAAAACCGAACACCAGCCCCAGCAGCACCGACACATTGGCCACGAAGCCCTTGCCATACTTGGACAGCAGCAGGATCACCACCAGCACCGAGAAGGCCACGCCCAGGTGCTCGGGGGCGCCGTAGGCCGGGTTGGGCACCATCTGGCCGGTGGCCAGATCCTTGATCATCGGCACGCCGCCGGCCGCCCAGTTGATGCCGACGCGCATCAGGGTCACGCCGATCACGGCGATGATGGTGCCGGTGACAACGGGCGGAAACAGGGGCAGCAGGCGACTGATCACCGGTGCCAGGAAGATCCCGAACAGGCCCGCCACCATCACCGCCCCGAAGATCGCGGTGATCCCCAGATCGGGGTTCGCGGCCATGGCCAGCATCGGGCTCACCGCCGCAAAGGTCACCCCCATCATCACCGGCAGACGAATGCCGAAGGGGCCGATACCCAGCGCCTGGATCAGGGTGACAATGCCGCAGCACAGCAGGTCGGCATTGATCAGCAGGGCGATCTGGTCCTTGGGCAGCTTGAGGGCCGCCCCCAGGATCAGCGGCACCGCCACCGCCCCGGCATACATCACCAGCACGTGCTGCAGGCCCAGGGCAAACAAGCGGGGCGCGGGGAGGATCTCATCCACCGGGTGAACGGGGGTGTCAGGGTCGGGACGGGTCGTCACGGGCATCTCCTGGAAGGGCTGCGGACTGGCGCCGCGAGCAGATCATGGTGGGGAAATGGCAGGCCGCCGGAGCGCGCTCCGCGACGATGCCGCATGAATCGAGAGTACGGAGCCGGCCGGGGGGGCGGCAAGTAGCAGGATCGGATAAGCATCCTGCCGACTTTCATATGAGCCCCCGCCCGCCGAAGCCCGCCGCCCTTATTCGCGCAACCCGATAGGCGATATTCGCCGGCCGCCCGGTAGCCCTTCCTATAATCGGGTCATTCCATCCCCGCCGAGGACCCCCATGGGCCGCCTGACCACCCACGTACTCGATACCGCCCGCGGCTGCCCGGCCGCCGGCATGGCCTTCGCGCTGCACCTGCTCGGCCCCGATGGCAGCTGCCGCGAGCTGTGCCGCGGGGTCACCAACCACGACGGCCGCGCCGATGCCCCCCTGCTGCAGGGTGAAACCATGGCCGTGGGCAACTACGAGCTGGTCTTTGACGTGGCGGCCTACTTTGCCGCCGCCGGCGTGCCCCAGGCCGACCCGCCCTTCCTGGGCAGCGTCCCCCTGCGCTTCGGCATTGCCGACACCGCCGCCCACTACCACGTGCCGCTCCTCGTATCGCCGTGGAGCTATTCAACCTACCGGGGCAGCTGATGGACGCCTACCTCATCGAATGGGGCAGCCTGCTGCTGCGCTGGCTCCACCTGATCGTCGGCATCGCCTGGATCGGCTCGTCCTTCTACTTTGTGTGGCTGGACAACAGCCTCAAGCCCCCCGTGGACCCGGCCCTCAAGGCCAAGGGCGTGGGCGGCGAGCTATGGGCCGTGCATGGCGGCGGCTTCTACAACCCGCAGAAATACCTGGTGGCCCCCGCCCACCTGCCGGACGATCTGCACTGGTTCAAATGGGAGAGCTATTCCACCTGGCTGTCGGGCTTCGCCCTGATCTCCACCCTGTACTACCTGCAGGCCGGCAGCTACATGGTCGACCCCTCGGTGGCCGCCATCAGCCCGGGCACCGCCGTGGCCATCGGCCTGGGCACCCTGGCCGGCGGCTGGGTGGTGTATGACGTGCTGTGCCGCCTGCTCATCAACCGCAGCCAGCTGCTCTTCGGCATCGTCTATTACGCCTTCGTGGTGGCCGTGGCCTGGGCCCTCACCCATCTTCTGTCGGGCCGTGCCGCCTTCATCCACGTGGGCGCCATGATCGCCACCACCATGAGCGGCAACGTCTTCTTCTGGATCATCCCGGGCCAGAAACGGGTGGTGGCCGCCATGCAGCGCGGCGACACCCCCGACCCCATGGACGGCATCCGCGCCAAGCAGCGCAGCTACCACAACAACTACCTGACCCTGCCGGTGCTGTTCTGCATGATCAGCAACCACTACGCCTTCACCTACACCCATGCCCACGCCTGGGCGGTGCTGGCCCTGATCATCCTGGCGGCCGTGCTGATCCGCCACTTCTTCAACCTGCGCCACAAGGGCGCCGTGCGCTGGGAGTTCCCCGCCGCCGCCATCGCCATCCTGGCCGGCGTAGCCATATGGCTGGCCCCGGCCCCGCGGCTTGCCAGTGCCGGCACCACCGCCCCCACCCTGGCCGACATCCAGCCCATCATCAACGCCCGCTGCACCGCCTGCCACGCCGAAAAGCCCACCCTGATGGCCTCCGCCCCGGCCGGCGTGCTCCTCGACACCCCCCAGCGCATCGAAGCCCAGGCCCAGCGCATCCACGACCAGACGGTCAAGCTCAAGGCCATGCCCCTGGGCAACGTCACCGGGATCACCGACGAGGAAAGGATGAAGATCGCCGGGTGGTTTGCGGCGCGCTGAGGGCGCCGCTCAGGCCGGCGTGGGCGGCTTCCTGCGGTGGAACAGGTACACCGCCAGCGCGCCGGTGGCAGCCCCGGCGGCAAACCCCTCCCAGGCGTCGATGGGCAGCAGGGAGCGCCCCAGCAGATAGAGCATCAACACCGGCAGGAGCACCGCAAAGATCGCGTTCCCCACATCCCCGGTGCGGATCAGCAGACCGCAGACCATCCACAGAAAGCGGAACAGCCCCACCAGGGCAAGCGCCAGAAAGAAATTCCCGAAAAACTCGAACACCGGAGCCACCCTGCTTTTGTCAGAGGGGGCAGATGATGCCAGCGCTGCGGGCAAACGGCGCGCAGGTCAGCGTCCTGGCCCGACCGGCGAGGACGCCTCGCCGTCCGCATCCCGTGGGGCCAGCCGGCTGGCCACGATGAAATACAGCACCGCACCCACCACCCCGCTCCCCAGGCAAAACCAGTGCATGGCCCGCACCGAGATCAGCCCGAGCAGACCGTTGTCCCGGGTCAAGGGCCAGAAGGGCTCCACGTCCGCATGCATGATCCCGTCAAGCAGCACATGGCTGAACGTACCGACGAAGGCCGACAGCACGGCCACCGGCCAACGGATGGGCACAAAGCGGCGACAGCCGATCAGGCGCAAGCCGAACTCCGACAGGTACTTCCCGCTGAGGGCCGAAGCGATGCCCAACAGCGAGGCCCCGATCCAGGTATGGGTAAAACCATGCAGATGCCCCTCGCCGGTCAGGATCACCACCAGCGGCTGGATATCCATCACGATCTGCGCCCAGCCGAAGACCATCAGGGAAAACGCCCCCTGCAGCACCGCCTTGATCAGGAGCCCCGGCCCCATGTGGAAAGGTGTGAATGGCATGCATGCCTCTCAGAAACGCGCTTCAAGCGGCCCCACCAGAGCGCTGCGCCTCACGCGGCAAACTCCCGCACCTGAAACACGTTCCCCTCCGGGTCCATCCCGTTGCACACGGTAAAGCCGGGCCCCTGCCAGTTTT
>ERZ795056.553-NODE-553-length-46861-cov-6.344101_pt1 | contig 46861 bp, 33 predicted proteins | sample MGYA00375140_ERZ795056 | MGnify/ENA primary metagenome ERZ795056 (study PRJEB30185, sample SAMN05720227) | activated sludge metagenome | isolation source: Anaerobic digester | place: USA | collected 2015-03-09 ...
GCGGTGTTTCGGGTTTTTTGTGAAGGACCACTGTCTGTTCGGGCGCGGCCGCAACGTGTTGCTGGTGCCGCCCGGCGGCGATGAGGCTTCGCGTGAACGTCAGGCGTTGCGGGCATACCGAAACGGGTGTTTCTTTGGCTTGGTCGGAGCGATGTCGGTCGGAGCAGACGGCAAGCCGGCGGCCCCTTACGATCTGAGCGGTTTTCGGTTCACCCGCATGACGCTGCGCCGGGAAGAGGGCCGGCCTGTCAGCCTTGAGGTGTCGGTCGACGGAGCCGACACGCAGCGACGTCCAAACATGCAGATCAGGTTTCTCACCGACCAGGGGTTGGTGCACGTCGTGGACGGCACCGCGGCGACATTCGCCCTGCCGCAGGCGGCGGACGGTCGGGTGGCCTGCCGGTATGTGCGGGTTGAGGCCTTTGCCTATCCGAACACCCATTCGGGCGGTCAGGTGCTGACGCCGGCCGCATTCGCAGCACTGAACGTGTTCCAGATTGCGCGGCTGCATGATTTTCGGGGCGACAGTGGTGTGGTTTATATGGATGGCGATTCAGGAACTCCTTTGGGGATTGCGGATATGCTGTTTGCCCAGCCGATTCTCTTCCCGTGACGAGTGAACAAGCCCGGCAATCGGGTGCCGGTCAGCCTTTCCTGCGGACGGGACCGTCCGCGCCCCCAGTTCCGCGTTATTTTTTTCTCTGGAAAAACGCGATCGCCGCGCAACGCATCCCGACCGATTACGTTCCGAACTTGATCGAGGCGCCTGAATACGGTATGATGAAATTTGTTTTCGGATCATAAAAAAGCATGGGCGAGCGGAGGAAGTATGGCGGACAAAGGGGGATGGCTGTGTCTGATCGTGTCGGCGTGCGTGGCTGCGGTCGGGCATGCGGAGATGACGTTCTTTGCGCATTCAGGCAAACTGAGCACCGTGGCGCTGATCGGGGACGGCAAGCAGGTGGGAACCGGCACGGTCGGCGCGGTCAACTCGATGGGCGACAAAAAATACGGGGACGCTTGGAACATCGAGTTTTCCGGCATGCTGGATGTCAAGACCGCAGGCGCCCATGAGTTCGCCGTCACGTCCGACGACGGCAGCGCGCTTTACGTTAACAGCCGTGAGGTGGTCATGAACGACGGCCTGCACGGGCCGGCCACCCGCAAGGGAAGCATCGACCTGCCGGTCGGCCAACACCAGGTCAATCTGCTCTATTTCAACAACAATGGCGGGCACGATCTCAAGGCGACGGTCAAGGCGCCGGGCGGACAGGCGGTCGACCTGGCGGGGGCCTGCACGCCCGGCAGCAAGCGGCAGGATATGGCGGCTTTGCGCGAAAAGGCGCGCCAGCGCGAGGCCGCCGAAGCGCAGAAAGCGCTTGTGTCGATCTCGTCGCCCGAGGCGCTGGTGCGTTCGATCCGGCACATTCTCAAGACCAAACCCCGTGCCTACAAGAACGGGCGCGAGTATCTCAAACAGGCCGAAGCGTTTGTGGTCAGCATGCCCGCGCTGCTGGAGCGCAGCGAAAAGGGCGACGCCGAGGCCGCGCGGGAACTCGCCGCTTTCAGCGATCTGAAAGTCAAGGCGCTGATCGCGGATAATCCGTATGTTGATTTTGACGAGATGCTGGTCGTGCTGTCCGACAGGGTGGCGCTCAAAGCCAACTGGCTGGGCACGCACACGCTCGGCCCCAAGGGATATAAAAACAAAATCGCACGTGTCAACCTGCGCACAGGAGCGGTGGCTGACGTCTATGCGCCCAAGGACGGCGCGTATCTTGGTGAACTCGACGTGCATTATGACGGCAACAAGCTGCTCTTCACGTCGACAGACACCAACAGCATGTTTCAGGTGATGGAAGCGGGGGTGGACGGAGGCAATGTCCGCCAGGTGTCCACGATCGTCGGCCAGTACGTGCACAACTACGGAGGCGTCTATTTGCCGGACGAACGGATCGTCTTCAGTTCGACCGCGCCGATGATCGGCGTTCCGTGCATCGGCGGGTCGCGCACCGTGCCGAACCTCTATGTGATGGATGCCGACGGGGGCAACACGCGGCAGTTGACGTTTGAGCAGGATGCGGACTGGTATCCGACGGTCCGCGAGGACGGACAGATCATGTATCTGCGGTGGGAGTACACCGACATCATGCACTACTACTCGCGCATCATGATGACCATGAATCCGGATGGCAGCAATCAGCGCGCCATCTACGGATCGCAGAGCCTGTGGCCGAACTCGATGTTCAACGCCCGGCCGATACCCGGCGCGGCCGGACAGTTCGTCGCCGTGGTCTCCGGGCATCACGGCACTGCGGCATCGGGCAAACTCACGATTTTCGACACCAACAAGGGCTACGCGCACGCCGACGGCGTGGTTCAGCACATTCCCGGTTACGGCAAGAAGGTGACGCATGTGACCGTGGACCAGCTCTATCCGACCGTCAAGAAAGAGCTGCTCGGCCAGTTCCCTGATTTGCAGAAGGATGTGGATAAGCTCGTTGCCGAGCAGATGCCGCCCGAGTCGCAAAAAGACAAGGATTATCATGAGTTGAACAACGATTTCTTCAACACGTGCTACCCCCGGCTGAAGCACATTTATCCCGAAATGGCGCTCGACCTGGACACCCTGGTGGACGGCGTCTTCCCGCAGTTCATTCAGCCCTATCCGTTGAGCGCGAACTATTTCTTGGCGGTCGTCAAGCTCACCGGCCAGGGTTCGTGGGGCCTCTATCTGGTCGATACATTCGACAACATGGTGCCGATCGCGAATCCGGAGACCGGCGGATACCGCTATATGATCGAGCCTTACCCGCTCAGGAAACGCGCCCGCCCGCCCGTCATCCCGAGTAAGGTGAACCTGCACGACAAAGAGGGGGTCTGTTACATCCAGAACGTCTATCGCGGGCCGGGACTCAAAGGCATTCCAGAGGGGACGGTCGAAGCCTTGCGGGTCTTTACCTACGCATACGGCTACTACAACATCGGTAACCACCATCATATCGGCGTCGAGAGCGGGTGGGACATCAAACGCCTGCTGGGCACCGTGAAGGTCGAGAAGGACGGTTCAGCGATGTTTCGCGTGCCGGCCAACACCACGATCTCGCTGCAGCCGCTCGACAAGCAGGGGCGCGCCGTTCAGCTCTTCCGGAGCTGGCTGGTCGCCATGCCGGGCGAGAAGCTCTCGTGTATCGGCTGCCACGAGCCGCCGACGGAGCCGCCGGTCACCAGCAAGACCATCGCGTCCGGCAAGCCGCCTCAGGCCATCACGCCGCACCGTGCGACGGTCGAGGGGTTCGCCTTTGAGATGGAGATCCAGCCGATCCTCGACGCCTACTGTATCCGCTGTCATGACGGCAGCGATCCCAAGAAGCCCGATTTCAAAAACAAAGCGCTGCTCGACACCAAACGCGCCGAGGAACGCTTCAGCCATTCTTACCACGCCTTCCACCGCTATTTCCGTCGTCCGGGACCTGAGAGCGCGGGCACGATGGGAATCCCCTATGAATTCCATGCCTCGACCTCGGAAGGCGTGCAGCTTCTGGAAAAAGGCCATTACGGGGTGAAGCTCGATGACGACTCGTGGCGGCGCCTCTACACGTGGATTGATCTGAACGTGCCGTTCCACGGCAACTGGACATCAGTCTATTCGATGGACGCCGGGCGGCACACGTGGACCACCAACATCTCCGCGCATGCGGCGGCGCTGCGCGTGCGCTACGCCAACATCGACGATGACTGGGAAGCGGTCCCGGCCCAGCCCTATCCGGTCAAGCCCGCCCGTGAAAAAGGTGAGGAGCGCGCCGCACCGGTCCGGGTTTCAGCCAAGGGCTGGCCGTTTGACGCCGAAACCGCCAAGCGCATGCAGCGCCAGGCCGGCGGCGAAGCCGTCACGCGCACGCTCGATCTGGGTGACGGTGTCCGCATCACGCTGGTGCGTATCCCGGCCGGCGAGTTCGTGATGGGGAGCGATGACGAGACCGTCTTCGAGCAGCCGCGCCACCGCGTCACCATCGATAAGCCCTTCTGGATCTCCGAGAACGAAATCAACAACACGGCCTTTTTTGCCTTCAAGCCCGATCACAACGCCAGTGTGTTCGACCAGCAGTGGAAGGATCACGTGCGTCTGGGCTACTACGCCAACTATGCCGAGCAGCCCGCCGTACGCATGAGTTGGCTGGATGCCGACGCTTTCTGCGCCTGGGCGGCGAAACGCAGCGGCGCAAAGGTCGCGCTGCCTACCGAGGCGCAATGGGAGTGGGCGTGCCGCGCCGGCAGCGCGACGGCTATGTCGTTCGGTGCGGTGGGCGACGATTTCAGCCCGTTCGCGAACCTCGCTGACAAATCGATTGAGAAATACGCGGTGAACGGGGTTAATCCGGTCTTCAATAAGGGGCTGGTCGGCAACCGGGTCTTCGATTTCGTGCCGCGCGTTTCGGCCTTTGACGACAAGCAGTTTCTGGTGACCGGCACCAAACAGTATCAGCCCAACCCGTGGGGCCTGTTTGATATGCACGGGAATGTGGCGGAGTGGACGCGCAGTGATTACACGCGTTACCCGTATGCGCCGCGCAAGAGCGACTCCCGGCGCCCCGATCTGAAAAAGACGGTACGCGGCGGTTCGTTCTATGACCGACCGCACCGCGCCACCGCGAGCTACCGTCTCGGGTACGAGGCGTGGCAGGGCGTCTTCAATGTCGGATTCCGAATTGTCGTCGAGGAGTGATCGCGAGCTGAGGCTGCCGAGCGCATGAACGTGACGCGCTCGGAGGCAGGAGGATGGTGATAGCATGCTGGGTCGTAGGTGTCGTCGGATGAGGGTGATCGCGTGCGCGGCGCTGGCGGTTGCCGGCGTGTCGGGGGCGCCGTCGCCGTATCTGTCGCCGGGTTCCGTGGTGGCGGACCGCGCGGGCAAGCGGCTGTACGTGGCGTGCGAGACGGCTGGCGCGATCCTTGTGTTTGACACCGGCGACGAGAAGGTGGTGGCCCGGTATACGTTGGAGCAGGTGCGGCGCATCGCGCTCTCGCCGGACGGCAAGCGGCTGTTCGCAACGGCGGGTGAGGTGACGGGCCTACTCCACGAGATCGACTTGGCAACTGGTGCGCACCTTCGTTCGCTGCCGGCCGGGCACACGCCCGAGGCGCTGACGGTGAGCCCGGACGGACGGACGCTCTACTATTGCAACCGGTTCGCGCGTGACGATCAAAAGGATGTTCATGCGCTTGACCTGGCTAGCGGGCGGATCACGCACTCGGCGAAAGCGGTGCGCGAGCCTGCGGCGATCTGCCTCTCCAAGGATGGCAAGACGCTGTGGGTCGGCAATCACCTGCCGATCATGCCTGCCAACAGCCAGCATGTCTTTGCCGTGCTCAATGTGTTTGACAGCGCGACGCTGGCACCGGTGGCGACGCTCGACCTGCCGGCCGGTGCCTTCGCGGTGCGGGATGCCGTGATGAGCCCGGACGGGCGGTATTGTTATGTAACCCACTCCATCGGACGGTTCACGGTGCCGACCACGCACCTCGACCGCGGTTGGATCAACACCAGCGCGGTGTCGGTGTTTGAGGTGGCGTCGCGCACCTATGTGAATGCGGTGCTGCTGGACGATACCGTCAGGGGCGCGGCGAACCCGTGGGGCGTCGCGGTGTCGTCCGACGGGCGCTGGCTGTGCGTCAATGTGTCCGGCACGCACGAGCTGGTGGTGGTGGACGCCGTTGAAATGATGAAACGTCTGGCTGCGGCGGAACATCCGAAAGAGGTGGTCAATGATCTGGGCTTCCTGTACGGGGCCAAGACCCGCGTGCCGCTTGAGGGGCAGGGACCGCGTGCGCTGGCGGTGTGTGGGGAGCGTGTCTTCAGCGCCATGTATTTCGGCGATAGCCTGAACAGCGTCGAGCTTTGGGACGACGGTCCGGGCGCGGCCGTTGAACTGCCACTGGTGGACACCCGGCCGCAACCTGGGTTGGCGCGGCAAGGCGAGATGGCGTTTCATGACGCGACACTCTGTTATCAGCACTGGCTGAGTTGCGCGAGCTGCCATCCGGAAGCGCGGTCCGACGGCACCAATTGGGATTTGATGAACGACGGCATCGGCAATCCCAAGCAATCGCGCAGCCTGCTCTATACGCACCGTACCTCGCCGGTCATGATCACCGGCGTGCGGGCTTCCGCCGAGGTTGCGGTCACAAAGGGGTTCGCGCTGATTCAGTTTCATGAGCTGCCCGAGCCGCAGTTGGACAGTGTCAACGCTTATTTGAAAGCGCTGAAGCCGGTGCCGAGCCCGTATCGCAAGCCGGACGGCTCGTTGACCGATGCGGCGAAGCGGGGCAAGGTGGTTTTCGAGGGCAAGGCCGGCTGCGTGACATGCCATACGCCGCCCTATTACGGGAGCAAGAAGAAATTCGCGTTCGGTTTAGGGTCGGACAGCGAGCGCGACCGCGAATTCGCCACGCCGATTTTGATTGAAGTGTGGCGTACAGCACCCTACATGTATGACGGTCGCGCGATGACGATCCGGGATGTCATCACCACCGACAACACGAACAACAAGCATGGCCACACCAAGGGGCTGTCGCCGCAAGAGGTCGCTGACCTCGCCGAGTACGTCAACTCGCTGTAGCGCCGTGGTTGATGCGCGCGGCGGCGACGCCCGCGCCGAAGCCGTTGTCGATGTTGACCACGGTGACGCCTGCGGCGCAGGTGTTCAGCATGCCGAGCAGGGCGGCCAGCCCGTTGAAGCTGGCTCCGTATCCCACGCTGGTCGGCACGGCGATAACCGGTTTGTCGATGAGCCCGCCGACGACCGAAGGCAGTGCGCCCTCCATGCCCGCGACGACGATAATGGCGCATGCGTCGGCGAAGCGCTCCACGCGCGAAAGCAGGCGGTGAAGCCCGGCCACACCCACGTCGTAGACGCGCTCGACCGTCGCGCCCAGGCGTTCGGCGGTGACGGCGGCCTCTTCCGCGACCGGCAGATCTGAGGTGCCCGCGCAGAGCACGGCAATTTTGCCGGTGCGCGGCGGCAGTGGGATAACATCGCGGGTCAGAATGCGCGCCTCCGCGCGGTAGACGGCGTCAGGCAACTCCGCGCGCACCGCGGCGGCCTGCTCCGGCGTCACGCGCGTGGCAAAGGCATTTTGTCCAGCGTCGTTCAGCGCGCGCATGATCGCGACGATCTGCGACGCAGTCTTGCCCGCGCCGTAGATCACCTCCGGCACGCCGCAGCGCTGCTGGCGGGCGTAGTCGGGTTTTGCGAAATGCAGGTCGTCGGTCATGCGGCCCCCGTTATACGATCAGCGCCTCGTCGAGCTTGGCTTTGAGCTGCTCCAACGTGAGGCGTTCCTGCTGCATGGAGTCGCGGTCACGGACCGTCACCGTGTCGTCTTCGAGCGTCTGGAAGTCAATGGTCACGCACCACGGCGTGCCGATCTCGTCTTGGCGGCGGTAGCGGCGGCCGATCGCGCCGCTCTCGTCCCAGAACGCGGGATAGCGGCGGCGCAGGTGCTCGAAGATGCCGCGCGCCTTGTTGTAGACCTCGGGCTTGTTTTTGAGCAGCGGGAAGACGGCCACTTTGACCGGCGCGATACGCGGGCTGAAGTGCATCACGATGCGGGTGTCCTCTTTCCCCTTGTCGTCGGTCAGCTTCTGCTCCTCATAGGCGTTGCAGAGCAGCGCGAGCATCATGCGGTCTACGCCGGCAGAAGGTTCGATCACATGCGGCACGTATTTGCCTTCAAACAGTTTGGTCGTGAAGGCGCGTGCAGCGGCCTCGTCCTTGCCGCGCGCGCACCATTCGGACGCGACCTTGTCGGCGAACGCAGCCTTTGCGGCGTCGTCCAGTTTCGCGGCCGCGAGCTTGAGCGGCTCGTCGAAGACCTCCATGCTCTTTCCGCTGTGCTTCTGGTGCTGCGAGAGGTCGAAGTCCGAGCGCGCCGCGATGCCTTCCAGTTCCTGCACGCCGAAGGGGAAGCTGTACTCGATGTCGACGCAGGCGCGCGCGTAGTGGGCCAGCTCCTCGGGCTTCTGCCAGTACTCGACGAACGACGCCTGGGGCAGGCCGCACGCCACGATCCAGTCCTTGCGCCGCTCGACCCAGTATTTATGCCACACTTCCCAGCCCCACGAATCCTGCGGCACCGAGAGATCAGGCTTGTCGGCCATGGTGGTGACGCGCCCGCAGATCAGTTCGACCGCCTCGTCGGGACGGATGAAGAATTCCAGTTCCATCTGCTCGAATTCGCGTGAGCGGAAGGTGTAGTTACGCGGCGTGACTTCGTTGCGGAATGACTTGCCCATCTGCGCGATGCCGAAGGGCACCGCCATGCGGCTCGTGGCCAGCACGTTCTGGAACTGCGCGAAGATCGCCTGCGCGGTTTCCGGGCGCAGATAGGCGATGTTCGCCGGGTCATCGATCGGGCCGACCACCGTCTTGAACATCAGGTTGAACGGGCGCGGCTCGGTCAACTCGCCGCCGCAGTAGGGACAGGGGGCGACGGCGGGCTGCGGGGCCTTGGCATTGGCCAGCAACGTGTAGAGCGCCTGCACGGTGGCGTACGGCGCGGGGTCGGCCTTGAGCGTCTCGAAGGCGGCGGTCAGCGTGTCCGCGTCGAGCACGGCGGCCAGATTCGGCGCGAGGCCCTTGGCCTTGCCTTTACACCAGCCCGCGACTTTAGCGGCGTCCGCGCCGCCTTCCAGCAGCGCCAGCAGGCTCTGCCCGGTCTCGCCGTCGGCCAGGATGTCCCACACCTGGTCGGCACGCATCAGTTTCTTGCAGGCGCGGCAGGTGCACATCGGGTCAGAGAAGGTGTCGAGGTGGCCCGACGCCTTCCAGATCGCAGGGTGCATGATGATCGTGGCGTCGAGGCCGGCTACATCCTCGCGGTTGCGCACGGTCGTTTTCCACCAGTCTTCCTTGATGTTGCGCTTCATTTCGCAACCGAGCGGGCCGTAATCCCAAAAGCCGTTGATTCCGCCGTAAACTTCCGAGCTGTGGAAAATAAACCCGCGACGTTTGCACAGCGACGCAATGACATCCAGACTGCTTGTATTCGACATAACCATCCTTCACTTGCGAGACGCAAAAATGCGTACTAAAAAAAGACTGTTATCTTCGCCCAAAAACGTGCTCTCGGCAAGTGAAATCCCCGACAGTGAAATCCCCGACAGTCCATTCGCGTCCATGCGCATTACGCGCCGTCATATTTGCGGAGCAGCGCGGCTTCAAACTTCTTGAGCGGTCGCTGGCGCAACATGACGACCTTGTAGCCGCGGAAGCGCCACCATTTGCGGACACGCAGTTGCCAGAGCAGGATTTTCTCGCGCGGGGCGCCGAGCGACTCCGGAGCGAGCCGCGCCCAGTGCTTGTAGATGCCGGAGAGATCGAGCCGTTCCAGCACCTTTCGCAGGCGTGCCGGCAGGCGACAGGTGGCGACGGCCGACTGGAAATCGATTAGGATCGGTTTGCCGTCCGGCGTGACCAGGATGTTGTTGGCGTTACGCAGGTCAAGATGCACCACCTGCCGGCGGTGCATGTCCCTGACCTGCGTCTCCAGCCGTGCGAAAAATGTGGGTGGAAGTTCGCCCGGAGCGAAGGTTTTGAGCGCGCGGCTCGGGACAAAGCGCTGGGCCAGCGCGAAGCGGTCGAGGCGTCTTGTCGCCGCCGGCGTGTAGCCGCCCGTATCAACGCGCTGCAGAAACGCGCATTCGCGCCGCGTCATCCAGATGCCGAGCGTCCAGCGCAGAAGCAGGGGGCGGGTGCTGAAGTCTTTGACAAACCACTCGTCACCGGCCATGACGCGCCAACAGTCGGCATTACACCATCTGCCTTTGTGAATGCAGGTTTTGCTGTGCTTCGAAAAACTGTCGCGATCAAGTTTCATGCTTGGCGGAGACGGTGAACCGTTAGGATACGTCCCCTTTATACGATGTTCGCGAGGCTGTGTGCAAGCCCAGACGTCGCTTCTGGATTGAGTTACTGAACCGGTTCGCGTACACTTCACCCTGCAATCCGCAAGCGGGTTGCTGCGCGGCACGCAGGCAGCCGGAAAGAAAGGAACAGAGATGAAGCGCAGGACGGGAGAGGCGGTGGTGGTGATGGCCGGATGCTTGGGACTCGTCTGGACGGCCTGTGCGCAGGCCGAGGGGGTGCCGATCTGGCCCGCCGGTAAAATTCCCTTGAAGACCAGCGACGCGGCGGAGCGCGTGACGCCGTCAAAAGACGATATCGTGCGGCTGACGGATGTCAACGAGCCGACGCTGACTGTGGCGCTCGCGCCGGATGCCGGACGGCCGGCGCCTGCAGTGATGATCTGTCCCGGCGGCGGATACGGCATTCTCGCCTGGAACCATGAGGGCACCGAGGTGGCCGCATGGCTGAACGCGCAGGGCATTTCCGCGTTTATTCTCAAATACCGCGTGCCCAAGAACCGCGACGCCGCGTTTTGCGATGCCCAGCGCGCCCTCGGCCTGATCCGCGCGAAGGCCTCCGCGTACCGCGTGGATCCCAAGCGGATCGGCATCATGGGGTTCTCGGCCGGCGCGCATCTCTCGGTACGAGTCAGCACGGATTTTTCGAAGCGCTTCTACACGCCGGTCGATGAGGACGACGCGGTGTCGTGCCGCCCTGATTTCGCGCTTATCATCTACCCGGCCTACCTCTATCGCGACGGGTTCACGCTGGTTCCGGAACTGCCGGTTACGGCTCAGACGCCGCCGACCTTTCTGCTTCAGGCCGAGGATGACAAGCCGCATGTCGACAGCAGTTTGGCCTATTTCATTGCGCTCAAAGCCGCAGGTGTGCCGGCCGAAATGCATCTTTTTCCGGATGGCGGCCACGGGTATGGCCTGCGCAAGAAACAGAAGAGCACCGATGTCTGGCCTGACCTTGCGACCGCGTGGCTCCGACGCGTGACGCAATGACATGCCCGCTCTGCGGCTGGCGCGAATGATCGAAGGGGATGACTCTCAACACTCAAGTTATCGTTATGGACAGGACAGAAACCAGCATGGATCAACAAGAACCCATTGAACGGAACCTCGGTGAGCAGCCCATCGCGCGCGTGATGGCGGACGCAGGAATCAAGCCGCACGATCTTGTGGCGGCATCGACGGTGCCGATGACACACAAGATGGTCGCCCGCGCCTGCAAGGGACGCCGGTTGACCCTCAACACGCAAACCATCGTGCTGAAGGCCCTGCAGGCCGCAACGGGCAAGTCTTTCACGTTGGACGAGCTCTTTACGTACCGCTGAACGGGCGGACTTTCATTCATTCAGTCAGGGGGAACGACATGGGATATTCCGCGAGTTTTCGCAGCAGCGTGCTCGGGCTCTGCATCGCCGGCGCGGCGTCAGCCGCGTGGCCTCAAACACTCCAGCCTGTGCCGCAGGCCGATGTGGCGCAACTGGTCGAGCGGATTCACGCCTGGGACGCCGCACGGCCGGCCCGCCCGCGGCGCGTGCTGGTCTTCTGGCGCTGCGAGGGGTTTGTGCACGGCAAGGCGCTGGAGTACGGGAACGAGACATTCAAGCTCGCGGGCAAAGCGTTCGCGGCGGATTTGTCGAATGACTACGCGGTCTTCGCGCCGGAGAATTTGGCGAAGTATGACGCGGTCGTTCTCAACAACACCACGGCGCTCGACACCCGCGAACATCCCTTTATCGAGCCCGCTCTGATCGACTACGTTCAGGCCGGCAAGGGCTTGGCGGTGATCCATGCGGGCGCCGACAATTTCTACAAAGCCGAGCGGGCGGCCGAGATGGTCGGCGGCCGCTTCTGGGGCCACCCGTGGGGCAGCGGCGGGACCTGGTCCTTCAAGCTGGATGAGCCGGGGCATCCCCTGAACCGCGCGTTCGGCGGCAAGGGGATCTCGTTCGGAGACGAGATCTATCAGCAGCAGTCGCCCTTCTACAACCGCGCGAAGCTGCGCGTGCTGGTCTCGCTTGACCTGTCGGATGCCGCGACCGCCGCCGCGAATGGCCAACGCCGTGCGGATAAGGATTACGCCGTTTCTTGGATCCGCCCCTATGGCAAAGGCCGCGTCTTCTATACCTCCTTCGGCCATGATCAGCGCGCCTTTCTCGACAAGGCGGTGGTCGTCCACATTCTGGACGGCATCCAGTACGCGATCGGCGACCTCAAGGCGGATGACGCGCCGGGAGGGCTTTCTGAGTCCGACCTCGCCCGCGTGCGCGGTGCCTCCGACGAGCATGCGAACGAGGTCTTTGCGTTTCTTCAAGACACTGTGGCGCACACGTACCACGCGCGCACGGCGTCGGCCAACCGCGCCAAACTGGAGGCGTTGCTCAAGGATCCGACGACTTCGACGCACGGCAAGCGCGTGATTCTGCGCATCATGCTGAGCATGGGCGCACCTGCGGATTTAGATCCGGTCGCGGCCTGTCTGTTGCCGCCGGAGACTCGCGACTGGGCCGCGGCGCTGTTGGCCGGCACGCCCGGCAACGCGGCGGCGCAGAGCCTGGCGCGGGCGTTGCAGAACCCCGATCCCGCGCTGCGCCTGACCGTGTTGAACGCGCTGGCGATCCGGCGCGACGCCGCAGCGGTCGCGCCGCTCGCCGCGGACCGCGACCCGGCTGTGGCTGCCGCAGCGTTCGCCGCGCTGGGCCGGATCGGCGACGAAGAGGCGCTGAAGACGCTGGTGAAACCGGCCGCTGCCGCGCATGAACCGGCCCGGCTCAGGGCGCTTGCCGCCTGCCTTGGCACGCTGGGCGACCAGGGACAGGCCCGCGCGGCGGTGCGAGCGGCCAAGCCGATCTTCACTGAATCGTCGCATCCTGGTGCGGTGCGGGCGGCCGCCGCGCGCGTATTGCTGTTGGCCGACAGACGTTTCTTTGAGTTCGGCATGAAAGACGTGTCACCCTTGGTGCGCCAGACGGTCATCCGCGCGGCGGACGACGTACCGGTCAATGTTCTGGCTGACGCGCTCAAGACCGCCGCGCCGTCCGAGCAGGCCATGCTGGCGGCCAAGCTGGCGTCGCGGGGCGACGCGGCGGCGGCGGACGCCGTGGCCGCGCTGCTCGCCAGCGATCAGGATGCGGTGGCGGTCGCGGCGTTGCAGGCGTTGACGCGATTGGGCACGGGACGCCATGTGTCTGCGATTGCGGCGCTGATCGGGCACGAGGGGGCGGTCGGGCGCAGTGCGGTCGAAACGCTGCAGGACATGCGGGCGAAGGATGCGGGGGCGGCGCTGTTCGCACTGGCTGAACGCGAACCCGACCGTCAGGCCAAACTCTTGCCTGTGCTGGGCGAGCGGATGGAGTCGGCTCTGCTGCCGAGGTTCGCCCCGTTTGTGACCTCTGACCGCGCGGAGGTGCGGCGCGAGGCGTGGAAGGCGTTGGGCAAGGCGGCGGATGAACGGAACTGCGGCACGTTGCTGGCTTGGCTGCCGCAGATCCGCGAGGAGGAGTTGAATCAGGCAGAGGCCGCCGTACGGGCCGCTGCCAAGAATCTTGAACCGGCCGCGCGCACATCGTCCTTTGTTGCGGCGTGGGGCAAGTCGGGGCCCGTTGCTAAGCGCGCGCTCGCCTCGTTAATGACCGGTTACAGCGATCCGGCGTTCCTGGCGCCCCTCACGGGTGCACTGGCCGCTCCTGAGGCGTCTGTGCGCGAGACAGCGTTGCGCCAACTGGGTGAATGGCCGTCGATGGAGCCGTTCGCGGCTTTGAAGGCGGCAGTCGCCGCGCAGGGCGACGCGGCTCTCAAGCAGGTCGCACTGCGGTCGGCGCTCAAACTGGCCGCCGCGCAGGGCGGGGCGGGCGCGCGCGACCGTTTTGTCGAGCTGTTCAAGGTGGCTCCGGATGACAAGGGTCGTCACAGCGTGGCGGACGCGGTGTTCCGGCGCGACGGCATCGACCTGTTTCCGCTGCTTCGCGGACTGTTTGACGATGCGGCGTGCGGCGGCGCGGCCAAAGCCCTGTACCGTCGGTTTTACGACGAGAAGCTGAAGCAGCAGGCGGCGCAGCCTCTGCGCGAAATCGCGCCGGGCAAGTGGAAGGCGAATGCGTCGCATGCCGGCCGTGACGCAGCACGCGCGTTTGACCGTAAGCCCGAGACGCGCTGGTCCTCCAACCGCGGGTCGGAGAAGGGCATGTGGTTTACGCTGGACTTGGGAGAAAGCGTCTTCGTTTCGGAGGTCGTGCTCGACACCGAGCGCTCCGGTAACGACACGCCGAACGGCTATGAGGTCTTTGTTTCGGCCGACGGCAAGGCGTGGACCGGACCGGTGGCGAAAGGGGACGGCAACCACAGCAAGAAGACGGTGATTCCGCTCTCTGTGCAGACGAGCCATCTGAAGATCGTGACGACCGGCGGCCGCGGCGGGCTGCATTGGTCGATTCACGAGATCACGGTCAAGGCAGGGCTTGACCAGAAGAAAGTGGATGAGATCCGCGCCGTTGCGGATGCGATCCGGTAAACGCCAGCCCTTCCGTTTAACCCTTTTGTGCGAGAGACAAACATGAACCTGTCACGCAGAACCTTTCTCCGCGGCTCGGCCGCGACCGCCTCGGCCGCTCTTTTCAACATTGTTCCCGCGCGCGTGCTCGGCCAGAACGCGCCCAGCAACCGCATTGCCATGGCGATGATCGGTGTCGGCGGCATGGGGCGCGGCAACATGGGCTCGTTCCTCGACATTGAGGATGTGGCCGTGCGCATCGTGTGCGACGTCAACACCAAGAAGATGGAGGACGCCAAGCGCAGCGTCGATGAGCGTTACAAAAATGCGGACTGCCTGATGATCAAGGATTTTCGCGACGTGTGTGCGCGCGCTGACATTGATGCGGTGATGATCGCCACGCCGGACCATTGGCATGCGTTCATCGGGACGTTTGCGGCTCGCCACGGCAAAGACATCTATGGCGAAAAACCGTTCACGCACGATCTGTTGGAGGGGCGTGCGCTGGTCAATGCCGTCCGGCAGCACGGACGGGTCTGGCAGACCGGGAGCTGGCAGCGGTCGTCCGGCGAGATGCGCCGCGCGGTCGAGCTGGTGCGCAACGGACGCCTCGGCCGGATCAGCCGCGTGGAGGTGGGGCTGCCCTCGGGCGGCCGTGGACGTCCGGCCGACGCTGCCGCGCAGGTGCCGCCGGAACTGGACTGGAATTTCTGGCTGGGACCGGCGCCGTTCCGTCCGTTCCAAGGCGTGTATGACTGGGACTGGCGCTGGGTGCTTGAATGGGGCGGCGGCCAGATGATGGACTGGATCGGGCACCATGCCGACATCGCGCAGTGGGGGCTTGGCCGTGACGCCACCGGCCCGGTTTCGTTTGAAGGGTATGCGCCGTTCGAGCCGGACGGCATCTACGACTCGCCCAAGACCTACCGCTACACGTGCCGGTATGCCGACGGTGTCGAGCTGACGGTGGCCGACAGTTCGCAGGTCAAGAGCGGCACGACCTGGTACGGCGAGAACGGGGCGTGGATCTGGGTGGACCGCGGCCGCTACGACGCCTCGTCGCCGGCGCTCCGCGACAGCAAGATCGAGGCGGGCGAATTGCGCTTACGCAGCCCCGGGCATCAGCGTGATTTCGTCGCCTGCGTGAAGAACCGCGATACCACGCTGACGCCGGCCGAGGTCGCGCACCGTTCGGCCAGCATCGGGCATCTCGGCCAGATCGCGATGCTGACCGGGCGCACGATCGCGTGGAATCCCGCGACTGAACAGATTCTCAACGATCCTGCGGCGGCGGCCCTGCTGGGGCGTACGCCGCGCAGCCCTTGGTCGCTGAGCTGATCAGAAGGCGATGTCGAGGATCAGCGGCAGGTGGTCGGAGCCGATGGACGGTCCGAGCCTTCGAGCCACGACATGCACGTCGGGCGAGTGAAAGACATGGTCCAGCGGAATGCGCGCGACCGGCGGCAGGAAGGTCGGCCAGGTCGGTTGCAGGCAACGCCCGCTCGCGCTGTCGCGCAGGCCGCTTCCGGCCAGAAAGGCCTGGAAATGGTCGGACCACGGCGTGTTGTTGAAATCGCCGGTCACGATGCAAGGGCCTTTGATGCGGCGCACGCGTGACGCCAGCCGCTGTGTGTGCTGGTTGCGCCCGAGCCAGCGGGAGCGGTTGTAGGGGGCAAAGGGATGGGTCCCGATCACCGTGAGCGGACGCCCGTTGGCGGTCAGTCGTGACTGCGTCGAAGGTACGGCGTCGCGCACATCCAGATAGAAGATCTCCGCCGCGTGCGCATTCGTCCTGCAGTAGATCGCGGCCCCGAAGTTGTCCTCGCGCGGCACGGCGGCAAAAACAGGATAGTCGTTGGTTAAAACCGAGAGGTCGTTCAGCCAGCGGAGGTTGGTCTCTTGCAGCACGATCACGTCGGGCGCTTCACGGGCCACGAGGCTGAGCAGCGCGGCGGCGTCGCGGTTGCTGGTGAGAACGTTGGCCTGCACGATGCGGATCTGAGCGGACGGAGCGTCAGCGGCGGGCGGCTGCCGGGGCGTGGCGGTCAGGCAGAGCAGCAGCACCGGCAGCGCGTTCACGGCGGCGAACGTCGCGCCGGCCGCCGCGTGGTGCCAGTGGCGCGCCGCGAATTCGATGAGCACATAGAGCGCGAAGCAGCCGGCGAGCTGCAGCTTGAAATGCGTGAAAAGCTCCAGGAACCAGGCGTGCCGGCCGAAGAGTCCGGCCAGCGTGACGAGCACGCCGTACAAGGCGGCGCGCTCGGCAAGCCGGTGCAGGCGGGCGAACAGGTGGCGGGCCGCAGTGTTCATGAGGATGGCTGGAGTCCGCAGTGGCGCAGCAGCGCGTCGACCGTCGGGGCGCGTCCGCGGAAGCGCCGGTAGACGGCCATCGGGTCTTCGCTGCCGCCCAGCGCCAGCAGGGTGTCGCGGAATCGTTGGCCGGTAGCACGAACCGCCGCGTCATCTGTCAGGCCGGCCTCTTCGAAGGCGGCGAAGGCGTCGGCCGAGAGCACTTCCGACCATTTGTAGCTGTAATAGCCGGCGGCATATCCGCCGCCGAAGATGTGCGTGAACGAGCAGAGGAAACGGTCTTCCGGCAGCAGGGGAGTCGGCAGATAGGCTGCGGCATTCAGGCGCTTGACGGCGTCGGCGTCCGGCCACTCCGGTCGCGGATAGCGCGCATAGAGATCCATGTCGGTGGCCGCGAAAAAGAGCTGGCGGCACATTGCGGTGGCGGCGCGGTAGTTCTTGGCGGCGACGAGTTTGTCGAAAAGCGCGTCCGGCAGCGGTTCACCGGTTTCGGCATGGCGGCTGAGCCCCCTGAGCGTGGGACGGTCAAAGCACCAGTTCTCCATAAACTGGCTGGCGATTTCGATGGCGTCCCATTCAATGCCGTTTACCCCGGAGGCGTCGGGCTCTTCCACCGTGGTCAGCATGTGCTGCAGCGCGTGGCCGAATTCGTGGAAGAGCGTGTTCACCTCTTGGAAGCGCATGACGGGCGGCTGGCCGCCGACCGGTACACTCTGGTTGCAGACCAGTACGGCCATGGGGAGTTGTAGCGTGCCGTCGGCGCGGCGGTCGCGCGTGCGGAAATCGTTCATCCACGCGCCGCCGCTCTTGGTCGCGGGGCGGCTGTAGGGATCGAGGTAGAAGCAGGCGCGTGGCGTGCCGTCGGCGTCTGCGACGCGGAAGAAGCGCACGTCGGGATGCCACACCGGTGCTTCGCCGTCCGCCGGGGTGATGGTGATGCTGAAGAGGCGTTCGGCCAGTTGGAAGAGACCCTCCAGCACGCGCGGGAAGAGGAAGTAGCGGCTCAATTCCTCGTCGCTGTAGGCATAGATGTGTTCGCGCTGGCGCTCGGCCCAGAAGGCGGTATCCCACGGTTCCAGCGTCGCGCCGTCGAAACCCTGCGCACGGGCGAAGGCTAGCAGGTCATCAGCTTCGCGCAGTGCGGCGTCGCGCGCGGCGCCGGCCAGTTGCGCAATCAGGGCGTCGACGGTCTCGACCTTTCGCGCGGTTTTGTTGGAGAGGCTGAGTTCGGCATAGGAGGCGTAGCCGAGCAGGGCGGCCATCTCGCGGCGCAGCGAGAGGACCTGTTCGATGAGCGGGGTGTTGTCGAGATCGCCGCTCGCGGCGCGCGTGGCCGAGGCGCGGCAGAGCCGTTCGCGCGCGGCGCGGTTGCGGCTATGCATCATGAAGGGGGCGTAGACGGCGTGATCGAGCGTGATGCGCCAGGGGCCGGCCTCGGCCGTGGCCTGCGTCTCGCCGGCGTCGCGTGCGGCCTGCGCGGTGACGGCGAGCAGGGCGGGCGAAAGGCCGTCCGCCTCGTCGCGCGTACGCAGGGTGAGCGTGAAGGCCTTGGTCGCGTCCAACACATGGTTGCGGAAGTCGGTGGCGAGGCGTGCCAGCTCTGCCTGGACCTCGTTGAAACGCTGTTGCCGGGACTCGGGCAGGCCCACGCCCGCTTGTTCGGCGGCCTGGAGGGTCTTCTCCAGAATGCGGCGCTGAACCGGGGTCAGGCAGGGGACGTTGCGGTCGGCGTCGCGCAGCGCGCGGTAGCTCGCGTAAAACGCGCGGCTCTGGCCGACGCGCAGCGAAAAGGCGACGAGCGCAGGCTGGAGCGCCTCGTGGACGCGCCGCCAGGCGTCGCTGTTCATGACCGACAGCATGTGGCCAAGCAGGCCCCACGCGTCGAAGAGCGGGTGGCAGGCGTCATGCAGCGGACGCATCAGGCCGGTCCAGGTCGGCGTGTGTCCGCGCTCCAGAGCGTCGACGGCGCGGGTCGCATCGGCCAGCAGGCTTTCGAATGCGGTCGCGGCGTCCTCGGGCGTCATGCGGTCAAAGGCGGGATAGTAGGGGATGTTGAGGAAAGGGGACATGGCTGGGAAGTTGGAGTTAGGAGTTAGGAGTTAGGATTTAGGAGTTGGGAGGAAGGAGGAAGGAGAAAGGAGGAAGGAGGAAGGAGGAAGGAGGAGGAAGGAGGTGGGAGGGGGGGAGGAGGGGAGGAGGGGTTAAGAGGCGGGAGGGGGAAAGGCGTTGTGATCGCGCAATTTTTTTTCAACGGCTGGGTCGGGCTGTAAGCGGTGGCTGCGTGTCCAGAAAAGGATCGCCTCGCTGCCGCGACCGATGGCCTTGAGGACATCGCCGGCATGGTCGAAAATCTCGGGCTCCTCTTTGTCAAGTTCAGCCGCTTTGAGCAGCCATTGCAGCGCCTCGTAGGTGCGTCCGAGCCGGTAAAGGATCCAACCTTTGGTGTCGAGGTATGCGGCGTTTTCGGGCTGCTGGCGCAGGGCGTCGGTTACCAGTCGGTCGGCCTCGTCCAGGCGCGTGCCGGCTTCGGCCCAATGGTAGGCGAGAAAGTTCTTGAGTTCGTGCGAGTGCGGATAAGCGGCGAGGGCGTCCAGAAGGATGTGCTCGGCCGCCTGCTCGCGCTGCGCGGCTTCAAGCAGCGCAGCGTGCCAGAGATAGACACTCTCGCTGGGGAAATACCCGAGGCGCATGCGTTGCGCGTACGCCTGGCTGAGGGTGTCGGCTGCGGCTTCCGCCTGGTCGAGCGCCTGGTAGGTGGCGGCCAAGATGAGTCGGTCTGCGTAGGCGCCGTCGGGGTCCGCTTGAATGCGCCGGGCCAGCCGGTGGGTGGCGTCCGGGCGCGCCGCCCAGAGCGCGCCGAGCCGCAAGATGGCCGTGTTCACCTCGGGATTCAGGCGGTAGGCGTCGAGCAGGACCGTTTCCGCCGTGTTGGTCTGCCCCAGAAGCAGCCGGTTCTCGGCCGCGAGGGTCAGAAGCGCGGCGCGTTCGGCCGCGTTGGTGCGAAGCGGCAGGGCCAGATCGAGGCAGGAGAGAGCGCGCGCGGCGGTCTGCGGGCCTTCGCGCGTGAAGTGGATCGCCCACTGCACCGGCACGGCGGCGCTCTTGGCATCGTTGAAACGGGTTTGCAGGTCACGCATGACGCGCAGGGCTTCCGCGTCGCGGTCTGACTGGAAGAGGAGCCGGATCAGCGCATGGCCCAGTTCGCGCTCATCGGGACGCAGCGCGAAGAGTGCCGCGCAATGGCGCGCGGCGTCGTCCGTACGTTCGCTGGCTTCTGCCAGGCGCGCCGCTTCAAAACGCAGTTCAACCTCTTCGGGATGGCGCGTCAGAAAAGGTTCCAGGGCGCTCAAAGCTTCTTCGAAACGCGCGTTGTCCGCCAGCGCGCTGATGAGCGCTTCCAGCGGGCGGCGGTTGTCGGGATCCAACGCGACGGCTTGACGAAAGGCTTCGCAGGCTGCCTGCCGGTTCACGTTGGTGTCGCCCTGCGTGCTGCTCTCCAGCAGGATGCCCTTGGCATAGAGCGCCAATGCCCCGGCCTGACGCGCATCGCGTTCCGGCAAGGCGAATACCGCCGGGCGTGCGGGCGTCCGGGGAAAACGACACCCGCACACCAACACGAGGCCAAACACAAAAAAAACAACAGAGGCCGATCCGATCGGCCGGTTAAACGCGGCGCATCGAATCGGTCTCATATCGCTTCTCCCGATAATGGGAAGATCCGGCTGCGGCAGATGCGCAGGCCGGTATTCCAGAAAACAAGTTCGGAAGGCGCACCTCGGCCGCCTTCCCGCGCATATGCACGCCTTGCGCGCGCCTTACTTGTTCTTGTGGCGCTGAGACTTCAGGCGTTTCCGGTACTTATGCTTCGACATTTTCGCACGGCGCTTTTTCTTGATTGAACCCACGTTTGTTCTCCTGGAATGACGTGGCCGCCCGCCCGGGCCGCCACGCCGTGTTGTGTGTTAAAAGATGACTTTGTTCAACGGCAACTCGATGATGCCGGTGGCACCGGCGGCGCGCAGCGGCGGAACGATGTCGCGCACGACTTTCTCTTCGACCACGGATTCGACCGCGAACCACTCGGCATCGTTGAGCCGGTTGATGGTCGGCGCGTGCAGCGACGGCAGAATCGCGGACACGGTCTCAAGCTGCGCGGCCGGCACGTTCAATTTGAGCAGCACGCGCGACTCGGCGGCCAGCGCGCCCTGCAGCAGCATCGCGAGCTGCTCGATTTTTGCGCGTTTGGCGGCATCCGTCCACGCCTTCTTGTTGGCGATCAGACGTGTGGTGGAGGTCAGGATCGTCTCAACGATGCGCAGATTGTTGGCGCGCAGCGAGGAGCCGGTTTCGGTCAGCTCCACGATGGCGTCGACCAGTTCGGGGGCTTTGACTTCAGTAGCACCCCATGAGAACTCGACTTCGGCGGTCACGCCGTGCTGGGCGAGATACCGGTTGGTCAGGCCGACCGCCTCGGTGGCGATGCGCTTGCCCTGCAGGTCCTTGACGCTCTGGATCGGCGAGTCGTTGGGCACGGCGAGCACCCAGCGCACCGGGCGCGACGTGGCTTTGGAGTAGCACATCTCCGAGACTTCATGCACGTCGGAGTTGTTTTCGTAGATCCAGTCGAAGCCGGTGATGCCCGCGTCGAGCAGTCCAAGCTCGACGTAGCGGGAGATCTCCTGCGGGCGGATCAGGCGGCATTGAAGCTCGGGATCATCCACGCTTGGCACATACGAGCGCGAACCCGCCTGCACATGAAATCCCGCTTTCCGCATCATGTTGAAAGTCGCGTCCTGCAAACTTCCTTTGGGCAAACCCAGAATCACCGGCATGTCTCTTCCTTGTTTCGCTTCCGTCACCATTGATTAAAGGCTTTTCATCTTATCGGATTCGGACGGTCGAGGCAAGCGGAGGGGTGGTTTTTTTTTAAGGCCGGTGCCAGGTGTCAAGGTCGGTGTCAGGACGGGTGTCAGGGAATCAGCTCCGGCTCTAAGCAGTGTACCGTTCGCGCCGACAGCCACACAGGCGTGCGGGCCGATGGCAACGCCCGAAAGGTAGTTCAACGTGGGCGTCGCCCGCGCCACCCAGTTGCTGGCATCTGCGCTCGTGAAGAGGTACCCGTCATCAAACAAGTCTGCAATCGCAGGTCCGCCGCCAGAATCTTTTCAAGCTGGGCCTTCAACGGTGCCAGTGATGACCCGAAGAAAAAGGGAGGGGTCGCTTCCGCCTCGCGCTCATGGTCCGCCACGCGGGACGACTGCCTCGCAAGGCGGGCGCGCTTCATGACAAGCGGGAGCATCGAAAAATCAAAGGGCTTGGCCAAAAAGTCCACGGCGCCAAGCCGCAGGGCCTCAACCACGCATTCAACCCCGCCCTGGGCCGTCATCACAATCACGCCGCACTCCCGTGAAATAAGCCCCTCACGCATCACGTCTAACCCGATGCCGTCCGGAAGGTTGATGTCCAGCAGCACGAAATCGAATTCTCTTGCCTTGAGATCGTCTCGCGCCGCGGCAAGACTGTCAGCCCCCGTGACGTCAGCGCCAAGTCAAATGCCTGCCGGCCCGTTTGCTTTTGGCGTTTGGCGATCCCGTCGCGAGTTCTGTTTGCACTGGACAAGGTGCGTAAAAAGAGCCATCATTCCGGTCCATAACGATCCGTTCGCGCATGCAGCAAATGCAACGCCGGGAACACAAGGAGAACACTCGCGTATGAACAATCCGATTTGGCTGATGACGTCCGCCTTTCCTAAACTCACGCTCGCGGAGGTGATCGCGCGCGTCAAGGCTGTCGGCGCGCAAGGCGCCGAGCTGTGCGTCTTCCGACGCGACGGCACGCGCCGCGACCATGTGGCCACGCACCTGGATTACGAGGCCTTCTCGCTGGAGGACGCCAAGCGCGTGCTCGACACCTGCGCGAAAGAGGGCATCCGCATTTCGGTCGGCGCCTACGACAACCTGCTGGCGGGCGATCCCGCCGAGTGCGAGGCGAACCAGAACCATATCCTGAAGTTGATCCGCATGGCGCATCTGTTGGGCGGCGACGCCAACGACGTGTGCGTCGGCACGTTCGTCGGCTATAACCACGAACTCGGCAAAGAGGACGGCGGTTTCGCGAAGAATCTAGAGTTGTATGCCAAGGTCTTCACGCCGATTGTCAAGTATGCCGAGAGCCTGGGCGTGACGCTGGTCTACGAGAACTGTCCGATGGAGGGCTGGCGTCCGGCCACGGCGCCCACCACCTACAACAACCTGCCCTGCACGCTGGCGGCCCGCAAGTTGATGTACGCGCTGATTCCGAGCAAGGCGCACGGCGAGACGTATGATCCGTCGCACGACGCTTGGCAGAACATCGATCCGGTGGATGTCATCGCGAACACCGATTTCTCCCGCCTGCACCGCGTGCATGTCAAGGGCACGCGCAACCGTGCCGGCAGCCTGGCCGCGATCCAGTGGGGCCGCCTCTACCCGATGCAGCAGGTCGATGCCGAACTGGCCCGGCGCGCGGGCGTCTGCCAGCCGGCCTGCGAGTGGGACCGCCACCACTACGATCCGAAATTGCCGGGCTACGGCGGATCGGACAGCATCGACTGGACCGCCTTCTTCAAGACGCTGATGGGCAAGGGTTTCTCGCGTCCTTTCGTGATTGAGAACGAGGCCGATAACTCGTCGCACACCGGCAACGCCGCCGCAACCTTGCAGGGCTTCGCCTCGACCGTGCTGTCGATGGCACCGGCGATCTGGTCGCTCGACGCCGAAAAGGGATGGTGGTTCAACCCGAAGCACCTCTCCGAACTGAAGCCGGTTGCGGCCAAGGACCTGCCTGTCGTGACGATGAAAGAGCTGGTCTGATCCGACTGTACGCTTGCAGCGACGTCGCGCGACCCGCGCCTGCATGGCGCGCGCGCGTCTTCCTGTGCGCGGGACGACCGGATGAATGGATACGCAATGACCCAAAAGAAAACGATCAATACCGACCGTGTGGCCGCGCTGGTGCGCGACCTGCTGGTGGAACTCGGCGAGGATCCTGAGCGCGAAGGACTCAAACGGACGCCTGAGCGCATGGCAAAGGCGCTCGCTTTCCTGACCGGCGGCTACCGGCAGACCGCGCGGCAGGTGCTGAACGGTGCCGTGTTTCAGGCGCACCTGAACCACATGATCATCGTGCGCGACATCGAAGTCTACAGCCTGTGCGAACATCATGTCCTGCCTTTCTACGGGCGGTGCCATGTCGGCTACATCGCCAAGGACAAGGTGATGGGGGTCAGCAAGATCGCCCGGATCGTGGACTGTTTCGCGCGCCGCCTCCAGATTCAGGAGCGTCTGACGGAGCAGGTTGCCCGGTCGGTGATGGATGAGGTGCAGGCGGCAGGAGTTGGCGTGGTGATGGAGTGCCGCCACCTGTGCATGATGATGCGCGGCGTGGAGAAACAGAATTCGGTGATGACGACCTCCGTCGTGTTGGGGTCATTCAGGACCGATCCCGCCACGCGCCAGGAGTTCATGACGCTGATCAATCGGTAGCCTGTTATGCGGATCGCGCTTTCAACCAACTGGAATGCCGCGCGCCATGAGACGGGCGAGCCGCTGGTCGATGAAATCCTCAACATGGGGTTCGATGCCCTGGAGCTGGGCTATCACATGACCGAGGAACTGGCTGCCGGCGTGCGCCGCAAAGTTGAGGCCGGCGCGGTGGCTGTGGACAGCGTGCATGCCTTCTGTCCGGTGCCTGTGGGCGCGCCGCACGGCTATCCCGAGCTCTATCTGCTGGCGTCGCAGGATGATGACGAACGCGCCATGGCTGCGATCCTGCTGCGCCGCACGCTGGCGTTCGGGGCTTCGATGGGCGCGCGGGCCGTGGTGCTGCATGCGGGCCGTGTCTTCTTGAACGCCTGGTTCGGCAATCTGCACACCGGCTCGCTGGTCGAGGCGTTGGAGGCCGAAGGCTCGGTCGAGGCCCCCGCGTATCAGCGCCTGCTGGCCAAGGCGCGGCGCCGGCGCACGGCGCGCGTCCGCAAGTGTTTCGACCGCTTCTGCCTGACGCTCGATGCGCTGTTGCCGGAGTTTGAGAAGGCGGGTCTCGCGCTGTGCCTGGAGAATCTGCCGTCGGTCGAAGCGTTTCCCGACGAAGGCGAGATGGCGATGTTGAAACAGCGCTTCGACACGCCGGCGCTGGCCTATTGGCATGACATGGGGCATGGCGAAGTGCGCGCGAACCTGGGGCTGATCCGTCACGCCGACGCGGCGCGGACGCTCCTGCCGTTCACGCGCGGCATCCACATCCATGACGCGCTGCCGCCCAAGCACGACCATTTGCCGCCCGGCGAGGGCGCGATCGACTTTGCCGCCTTTGCTTTTTACGCGCCGGACACCGTTCTCAAAGTGTTCGAACCCGCGCCTCGGGTCAAACAGGACGATCTCGTCGAAGCCCTGCGCTTCGTGCGCCGAACGTGGGCTCAGGCGACGACTCCAGCCCTTTGATGAGGGGGGCTGGTTTCAGGTTTTGGATTGGGCGTTAAAAGTTGAACGTTGGGCGTTCCTCCCTCCTCCCTCATCCCTCATCCTTCCTCCTTCCTCCTTCTCTCACCCCGCCGTCCGCGCGAAGAACGCTTCGAGGGCTGCGATGTTTTTCTCGGCATCGAAGCGTGACTCCACCGTTGTTCGTGCCGCACGCGCCAGCGCGTGCGCGGTGTCCTCGGCGCGAAGCAACTCGTCCAGCGCGTCGGCCAGCGCATCCGGATCATCGGGCGGCACCAGCAGGCCGTTCCGGCGGTTTTCAATGACTTCGCCGGCGGCGCCGGCCTCGGTTGTGACGACTGGCGAGCCGAGCGCCATCGCCTCCAGCAGGATGTTCGCGATGCCGTCGCGGTCGCCGTCGGCGGCGCGGCGTGACGGCAGCGCCACGGCGCGCGCGGCCATCAGACGTGCGCGGATCTCCTCCTGTGGGAGCCAGCCGGTGAAGGTGACGGCGGCACCGAGCGACAGCCGTCGCGCGAGCGCGTGCAGGTCGCGCTCAAACGGGCCGCTGCCGGCGATCACACAGGTAAAGTGCGTGCCGCGTCGGGCAAGAATCGCGCAGGCGTGCAGCAGGGTGTCGATCCCCTTTTTGGCCTCCAGCCGGCAGGCGGTGAAAAGGGTCAGGCCGTTACGCTTGGGATCGAAGGGAAAGTTCGGCAGCGGCAGGCCGTGATGGATGACATGAACCTTTTCCGGCGGAAGGCCGCAGGCGGTCACCGCGTTTGCCGCCTGTTGCGAGCAGGCGGTCACGGCAGAGGCGGAACGCAGGCGCCGGTAGAGCAGGGGCGGCAGCACCGCGAAGACATCACGCGCGTGGACGGCGCAGCTCCAGGGCAGGCCGGCCGCCTGTGCCGCGAGGGCGGTCAGGTCGGCGGTGATGCCGGCAAACTGCGCGTGCAGCAGGCGCGCGCCGTCGTGACGCACAATGTGGAGCAGCGAGGCAGCCTGCGGCAGCCGGCGCAGCAGGCGGGCAGCGGTCATCGGCGAGCGCGGCCACTCTTCGCGCAGGCGGCAGCCTGCGGCGCGGAGCAGCGCCCTGCGGTCTGCGGCAGGCAGCGCCTGCCACATGAACGGTAGCGCTTCAGGCTCGCCTTTCAGCATGCGCACGGTGAGCGGCCAGCCGCGCTGCCGCAGCAGGTCCAACTCGCGCCGGATGAAGGTTTCGCTGGGCGCGGGCTGGTCGAGCAGGCAGGTGATGGGAAAAGGCGGCATGGGCACTCTGTGTGCTCTGTGGTTACATCATTCAAGGTTGCGGGGGGCGCAAATCGATGTCCGCCGGTATGGCACGAATCGACGCGCAGAGCAGGTCGACGGTCTGGGCCGCGTCGTCCAGGCTGATGACTTCGACCGGGCTGTGCATGTAGCGCAGCGGGATGCTGAGCTGCGCCACCGCCGCGCCGGAACGCGAGAGGCGCATCGCCCAGGCGCAGGTGCCGGTGCCGCGTCCGCGCACCTGGCGCTGCACGGTCAGGCCCGCAGCGGAGGCTGCATCGGTGACCAGGCGGTTCACGGCGGTGTGGTAGGTGGGCCCTACGCCGACAACGGGGCCGCCGCCCAGGCGGATGTCGCCCGCGACCTTGCGGTCCTCCTTCTGGGCGTCGGTGGCGAAGGTCACGTCCACGCACAGGCCGATGTGCGGATTGATGTCATAAGCGGCGGTGATGCCGCCGACCAGACCGACCTCTTCCTGCACGCTGGCGACCATGTGCAGCGCGACCGGGAGTCGCTCGCCGGCCAGGCGGCGCATGGCCTCGGTCACAATGAACGCGCCGATGCGGTTGTCAAAGCCGCGGCACGCCACACGGTTGTTCGCGAGCGGGCGCCAGCCGGCATCGACGACAGCGGGGCTGCCGAGATCCACGAGGTCCAGCGCCTCCTGGCGCGTGCGCGCGCCGATGTCGACGGCGATATCCTTGATCTCTTGCGGCGCGACCTTTTCCCTGTCTTTGGCGGACATCAGGTGGGGCGGACGCACGCCGAACACGCCGAACACGTTGCCGTGCCGGCCTTGGATCACGATGCGCTCGGCCGCGATCAACGGCACGGTCACACCGCCGAGCGGGCACATGTAGAGGAAACCGTCGTCGTCGATGTACTGCACCATGAAGCCGATTTCATCGCAGTGGCCTTCGATCATGACCCTGAGCGGCGCGTCGGGGTTGAGACAGGCGCGCAGATTGCCGTGAACATCGATGGCAAGATGGGGGACAGCGGCTTGCTTGAGATAACGGGAGAGCAAAGCCATGCCATCGTGCTCGAAGCCGGTCGGGGTCGGCAGCGCAACGAGGGCGTGCAGGAGGTCGAGAGCGATTTGATCCATGTCAAACTACCTTTCGCGTTAAAGAAGAGGGCCGAGCTGTCAGGGCCGATGAGACAAACAGTTTACGGGGTACGGGCCCAAACATCAAGCGGACGTGCTACGCAGCCATCTTACATTGGAATTGCGTGCGCTGGGGGCCGCTGATACACTGGCCATACCCTTCAGATCAGCCCGGTTGGCGGCATCAGGCACGAAGGGCGAGGTCTATGCGAAAAGCTAAAATCAAGCGAATCGAGCGGATTGAGCACTACCTGGTCCGCATTATTCAGCAGCCCGGCGCGGATCAAGGCCATCCTTGGGCCGTGCGCATGCTGTTGAGTCTCCTCAAGGGGATTTCCCAAGTGTTCAAGGGCGTGGTGCTGGCGCGGCTCTTTCTATACAATGCGGGCATTTTCCGCCGGTATCCGCTCGGATGCCAGGTGATCAGCGTCGGCAACATAACGGCCGGTGGCACAGGCAAGACGCCGGTGGTGGAAATCTTTGCGCGCGAACTGCAAAAGTCGGGACGCAAGGTCGCGATCCTGAGCCGCGGCTACCGCAAGAAAGAACTGCCGTGGTATCAGCGGCTCTTCAGCGAAACCATCGAGCCGCCCCGCGTGGTGAGCGACGGCAAACGACTGCTGCTCGACAGTGAGATGGGAGGCGACGAACCCTACATGCTGGCCAGCAATCTGCCGGGCGTGGTGGTGCTGGTCGACAAGAACCGCGTGAAGAGCGGACGGTACGCCGTCAAACGCTTCGGTTGCGATACGCTGATTCTCGACGACGGCTTTCAGTATCAGAAGCTGCGCCACCGGCTGGAGATCGTGCTGGTTGACAAGACCAACCCATTCGGCAACACCCATCTGCTGCCGCGCGGCGTGCTGCGCGAGCCGATCCGCAATCTCAAGCGCGCGGACTTCATTTTCATCACCAAGTCGGACGGCCACTCTGAGGCGTTGCGCCAGCAGATTCGCGCTTTGAACGGTCGCGCGGAGATGATCGAATGCTGTCACCAACCCCGTTTTCTGCAGAATGTATACACGGCGGAACGCGTGCCGCTGGAGTGGCTCAAAGGGCGTACGGTGACCTCGCTCTCGGGCATCGCGGTACCGCAAAGTTTTGAAAATTCGTTGCGCCTGATGGGAGCGCGCGTGATCCATTGCGAACGTTACGCCGATCATCACCGCTATCACGCGCAGGAGATCATCGATGCGGTCAACCGCGCCGCCGACCTGCACGCCGACGCGCTGCTGACAACCGAAAAAGACGCTGTGCGTTTCCCGCGGCTGGAAACCACGCCGGTGCCGGTTTACTATGTGCGCGTGGACATCGAACTGTTGAGCGGCTCGGAAAATTTTCACGAGGCGGTGGAGCACATCTGCTTCCGAAAAAACTCGCAGGGAAGGACCGCGTCAGCGGGGCGGACTGCGGCACGTGCGACGGCGTCCAGCGAGGAGAAACGCTCGTGAGCGCCGTGCCGGACACGCGCACCGAACGCATGCAAGAGCCCGCCACGCGCGTGTTGCGCGCAGTGTCGGTCGTGAGCCTGATGACGGCGGTCAGCCGCGTGCTGGGGCTGGTGCGCGAGATCGCGATGGCGTATTTTTTCGGCACGTCGGCGCTCAAGTCCGCGTTCGATTTGGCATTCGTGATTCCGAACCTGTTCCGCCGCCTGTTTGGCGAGGGGGCGCTGTCCAGCGCGTTTGTGCCGGTTTTCAGCGAGTCATTGGTGAAGGAGGGCCGCGACAGCGCGTTGCGGTTTGCGGTGCGCGTGATCAGTCTGCTGGTGGCGGTGCTAGGGGCGGTGACCGTTCTGGGCATCCTGCTGACATGGCCGCTGGCCGGCCTGCTGCCGTCCGACAGCCGCTGGCTGATTCCCTTGCCGATGCTGCGCATCATGCTGCCGTATGCGCTGTTGATCTGTGTCGCGGCGCTGCTCTCGGGGATGCTCAACGCGCTGGGGCGTTTTGCGATTGCCTCGCTGACGCCGTTTCTGCTCAATCTCATCTGGATCGTGACGCTCTGCGTGGCGTGCCCGTTGCTGCGCGGTCTGCCGGACACGCAGATCATCGTGTTGAGCTGGGCAATCCTGGCCGCCGGACTGGCGCAGGTGCTGTTCCAACTGCCGGCGCTGGCCCGCGAGGGGTTCCGCTTCCGGCTGAAATTCCGTGCGCTGCTGTCTGATCCCAAGCTGCGGCGTGTGCTGACGCTGATGGCGCCGGCCGCGCTGGGCATCGGCATCATTCAGATCAACGTGTGTCTCGACAAATTTCTGGCGTTCTGGGCGGACCCCGCCGCGCCCGCGGCGCTGGAGTATGCGGAGCGGATTGTGTATCTGCCGCTGGGCATGTTCGGCACGGCGTTTATGACCGTGCTGCTGCCGACCTTCTCTCGCCAGGCGGCTACGGGCGATACGACGTTGATGCGCGAGACGCTCGAACGTGCCATCCGCAACTTGGCGGTGATCATGGCTCCCTGCTCCGCCGCGCTGCTGGTGCTGGCGTTGCCGGTGATCTCTCTGATCTACAACATCAAGGGCGGGCGTTTTGACGAGACCTCGGCCGTGCTCAGCGCGCGGGCACTGGCCGCCTATGCGCCGGGTCTGTTGGTTTTCAGCCTGCAGAAGGCGTTGACGCCCGTGTTTTACGGGCTGCAGGATCTCAAGACGCCGGTGCGCGTGAGCATGATTGGACTGGTCTTGAACGTGACGCTGAATGTCACGAGCGTGGCGGTGTTGCCTCACGGCTGGAAACATGTCGGGATCGCGGGATCGACCGTGCTTTCCAGTCTGGTGAACGGGGTCATGCTCGCGGTGCTCCTGCGTCGGCGCGGCGCGTTTTTGCGTATGGCGGGTTGCGCCGGCGCCGTGGTGCGCGCGGTCCTGTGCGCCGCGCTGATGGCGTTCGCCGCGCTGGCAGTACATGCATGGTGCTGGCACGTGCTGGCACAGGACGGGACGCTGGCCAAAGGAGCGGAGATTGCGGCGATGGCAGTGACCGTTGCGGCGGGCATGGCGGTATACGGCGGAGCCATGGCGGCGGTGAGCCGCAGCGAATTGCGTGAGATGGTCGGAGATGTGCGGCGGCGCAAGACGAGGAAGGGGGCATAAGATGGAGCCGAAACGACTGGTTGTGGCGTGCGGCGGAACCGGGGGACATGTATTTCCCGGCTTGGCGGTGGCTCGGGAATTGAAACGGCGCGGGCATGAGGTGGAGGTCTGGCTGTCCGGCCGGGACATCGAAAGCGCCACGCTGCACGGCTGGGACGGCGCGGTGTTCGCGACCGGCGCCCGCCAGCTTTCGCTGCGCACGCTGCCGGCCGCGGCGCGCGCGTTCTGGACCTGCCTCGGCGGTGTCAAACGGTTCCGTCCCGACGCGATGCTGGCCATGGGCAGTTATTCCAGCCTGCCGCCGGTACTGGCCGCAAAGCTTCGGAGCGTGCCGGTCGTGCTGCATGAGGCCAACGCCGTGCCGGGCAAGGCGGTTGAATTCCTTTCGCGGTACGCGGTGGCGACGGCGGTGAGCTTTGAAGAGACGGTCCGGTGGCTGCCGGGACGTGCCACGCGGTACACGGGATTGCCGGTGCGCGCCGACCTGGCGGGGCAGCCGCGCTTCAGTGAGATTCCAGAGGGGACGTTTACGGTGTTGGTGACGGGCGGCAGCCAAGGCGCGCGGCGGGTCAACGAGCTGGCCGCTCAAGCGATGTGCCTGTTGAAACAGTCGGTGGAAGCGCCATTCTTTGTGATTCACCAGTGCGGCGCGGCGGATGAAGCGCGTATTCGCGAAACGTATGCGGCGGCGGGCGTTGCGTCCATGGTGCGGGCTTTCATTGCGGACATGGGGCGCGCGTACGCATCGGCTGATCTGGTGATCTGCCGCGCCGGCGCCTCGACGTGTTTCGAGCTGTGCCTGCTGGGCAAGGCCGCGCTCTTGATTCCCTTGCCCACTGCGGTGCGCAATCACCAGCATGCCAATGCGGCGGCGCTGGTGCGCAGCAACGGTGTAGACGAGGGCATTCAGCAGGAGTTGACCGGCCGTTCGTTGATGCGCTATGTGAAGACTAAAATGGACCAGCCCGTGCTGTTGGAACGCATGAGCCAAGCAATCCGTGCGCTGGCCGTGCCGGACGCGGCCGCGCGCGTGGCGGACGTGCTGGAAGAGGCGACCGCCTCTAATTGAAAAAGATAAGGGTTCCCGAATGCCCGCGACGGAAACTGACTTCGAGCCGCGGCGGAAACTTGGCGGTGTTCTCTTTTGAGGACAGGTTGTCACCCTGCGGCCCGTCAAACGTCCGGTAAAGCGCCAGCGACAGAACGCCGTCCGTGTCGGCACGGACGGCCTCCAGCAACGCCCGGCTGCTGAAGCCGACGGTTGTGTTTTCAAGATTGGTCGAAACGTCAAAGCTTCCCACAGGCGCACCGCCAAAGATCTTGCTGACATCAACGGCCTCATCCACGGTATCGTCCCAGGCGTCATTCACCCCAGGCCAGAGATTTGTCTCGTTGAAGTTTTCCGCTTCGGCATCTTCGGCAATGACGGCCGCGTAAATGGCGTGATTGGTGCCCGAGCCCTCGTCAAGAAGATCGATTTTGAAGGTGGCGTTGGTCAAGACCATTTTCTCGTCCAGCGTAGCGAGGTCGGAGACGTCGAAGCGCAGGAAGGCCACACGGTCCAAAGCAGAAGGGATAGAACCGTTATCGTTCTTGATCACCATCATCGTTTCTGCATAACGAAACGCATTTGTGTCGTCCCGCCTGAGGTAGGTGTCGTCCGTTGTCGCGAAAACAAACCTTTGCGGTTGCTCCAGAGGGGACATGGCGGGGCCGTCTCCGGTCGGAGCAGGCAGAAAGTTCCGCTGGAACACGAAGGCGTCAACTGCGGCGCCGTCCTCGCGCTGACTGAACCGCAATGTATAATGACCCGCCTTCGGGATCAGCCAGTCGGCGGTGTATCCGGAAGCACCGGCCTCATTGACTTCCGGTTTGCACGTTGACGTCCACGGGAGCAGGGCGAAGTCATTGGTCGTGGGGCCCCCGGCGAATTCATACCAGTCAGCAATCTTGTTGGTGGGACTGTTGAAAACTCCGTCGGTCCCGTCTTTCAATTCCTCGATATCCACAAACATTGAATCGGAACTTCCGGCGGTGTCGGCGGTCGTGCAGTTTTTGCCCCAGCGGAGATAGAGCCTGTAGGTGCCCGGCACGCTGATTTTCATCCGGTATGACACCGAAGGCGGATTTGTCGGACTTCCCCCGGACGAGTTGTCGGGCAGGCACTGGATGTATGCAGCATTCCGGGCGTTGGTGAAGGTGCCAGCACCGGCGCTCTCCAACGGCACGACATACCAACTGTTTGAGACGCTTTTTTCGTATCGGTACGTGCGGCTGGAATAGATCTCGCCTTCGCCCGCCACCACGCCGTCGACCTCGTGATAGACGACATCGGCCCGCGCCGGCGTGAGCGACGTTAGCGCCCATCCGGAGGCAAGCGCGAGAATCGTGAAAACCGAAGATCCTGTACACGTAGCTTTTTTCATCGCCAGTCCTTTCTGGGTAACGTGTTCCAACAAGCTGCCAGACGGCCAACCCCGGCACCCTACTGTGCGGCCGGCCGTTTGCTGTCCATCATCTGGTTGGCGAAAATCTGGAAAAAGACCTCCTGCAAGACGGCCCGGCCTTCGCGGTTGAGGCGTTGCAGCGCGGCGATCTCATTGGACTGCACGCGCAGCGAGGCGGTCAGCGTGCGTCCGTTGTGTACGATGCCGAACGTCGCGCCGTCACCGCCGCGGGGCAGCAGCCGAGCCTGCTCGGGTTTGATTTCAGGCATGATCGTCACGGTGTGCCGCACCAGGTCCGCCGCGCACAGGAAGCCTCCGAAGCTCAGGTCCGGGGTCAACGCCGGATCCTGGCCGCCGATCCGGCGGTTGAGCGGCAGCGGCCGCGCGGCAAAGGTCTCGGGCGGCAAATGTTCGTCGATCGCGCCTTCCGGCCCGATCACGGTGACGCAGTGGCCGTTGTGCACGGCACACTCCAGCACGGCGCGTTTCAGCAGCAGCGACAGCAGAATATGGCCCAGCGAAGGGTCGGCCGGCGTCTTGTCCGCCTGCGCCATCTGCGGCGGCTGGAGCGTGACCGTATAGGTCTCGATGGCTGTCGCGCCAGCCTGGCGCCGCCGCAGACGACTGAAGGTCACGGCGTTCGTGCAGCCGGCGTCAGCGAGCATGCGGATCGCGGCTCGGGCCGCAGCGGGATCTTTAACCGGCAGGAGTTGGACCCAACAGAGGCCTTTGCCGTCGCGGGTCGGCGCGACATAATCCAGCCGGTCGCCCGTGACGGCCGGAGGCGGCAGGCGACCAGAGGTCGGCACGAGCAACCGGTGTCGCTGCGCACCTAAAAAGGGTGTCCAAAGATCGGGCCGGTCGGCGGCGCCGAGCGACATGAAGAATGCGTTGTCGGGCACGGCGTGCCAGAGCGGTTCGGACGGCACGCGCCACGAGGCGAGCAGCGCGTCCAGCGCTGAGCCCTGCTTGGCGGTGGCGCGCAGCGTCACCGCCAGCGCCGCGCCCTCCAGCGTGAATGAGAACGAAAGGGCCTCGCACGCGCGCAGCAACCGGCCGAGATCGATGATTCTTGCCGCCTGAGCGCTGCGCGCGCCGGTCAGATCCGCCATGCGCTGCGGATTCACCAGGATGCGGAAGGTGCCGGGCAGGCTTTGCGCCGGTGCCTCAAGGAATTTTGAGCGATTCTGCCATGCCCAAGTCAGCGCGGGGCGCGAGACCGAAGTGAACAGGTGGCGGTCCGCCACCGCCACCGCCACGCACGGCGCTCGGTTGGTGTCGGAGGGGGCTTCATAGAGCGTGAAGGCGTCTTGCGACTTGTGCCGCGCATAGGCGGCTGCGAAGGCCTGTCGGATCATCGTTCCGTCGTCGGTCAGGGGGATGATAGCCACGTTCGCGGGATTGTCAGGCGCCGGGGGGGCGTCGGAGTCGACGGACTGCACGATTTTTAGTGTTTCAGATGCTGCGATGCCGGCGTATGCCGGCAGCAGCAAGGCCTGCGCGAGACGGGCCTGGACCTGCTCCTGTACCAGCGGCAGATCCGAGATGCGGCTGAACGCGGCAGCGCCGTAGTGGATACTTTGGATGCTGTCCGCCTCCAGAATGCCGATAAACAGACGTTCCGCCCGGCAGGTGAAGGTGGTCAGCAGGATGGCAATCAAGACCAATGGATTGACGGTCATGGAGAAAGATTCCGGTTCAGCGCCGGCGTTTGGGCTGGGGGTGGTAGAACATCAGCATGACGTTTTTCAGGTGTTCCGCGAGATTCGGATCGCTGCCGAAAACGTCGTCCTCCGAGCCGCAGGTCTTGCTCTGAATGTTGGCCGAAACAAAAATCGCCTCATTGGTGTTGATGCTGTCGCCTTTGCGGCGGTCTTCAAAAAGCCCTTGGTCGACCAACATCTGAAAAATGCGGTTGACCTCTTCGCGCGGCAGCGTGATGCGTGATTCTATCACATCGTTCCAGTTCGGGTCGTTGTGATTCGAGGCGAAAGGATTGGTCACCAGCAGGCTGCTGCCTTCGCGCACCGTCACGATTCCGTTGCCGTCCATGCGGACGGCCACGCGCTGAATCGGTTTGACGCGATAGTTGTAGTGGCGGATCGAGACCCAATTGAGCCCGGACTCTTTAACGGCGAAATAGGGGTTGTCGATGAAACTCGCGCACCCGCTGACGACAGTGACCGCGAGCAACACGCCGAGGCGCTTACGTTTTCTCATGTCAGATCAGTTCCTTGATGTACTTGTTTTTCAACAGGCGCCAGACGACCACGATAAAGGCGCTGAGCGGAATCGCCAGCAATACGCCCAGCAGCCCTCTAAAAACCACACCCCAGAAGAGCAGCGAAAAGATGATGACCGGATCGCTCAGCCCTGTTTTCTTGCCTTGAATGCGTGGCGTGATGAAATAACCATCGAGCACCTGCACGACACAAAAAACAGCGAGCACCAAAACCAGCCGCACGACGCTGCCCGCCTCGCCGAAAAAGGCCATCGGCAGGGTGACTGCCAGCCCGACGACATTGCCGAGATACGGAACAAGATTGAAGCATCCCAAGGTCAAGCCGATCAGGAATCCGTAGGGCAGCCCGACCAGCCAGAAGCCCGTGCCGAACAGTAGGCCCTGGACAAAGGCGATCGTGAGCTGGCCGCGGAAAAAAGCGACGATGATCGTGAAGAACTCGTCGATCAGATACGTGACGTCACGGCGCGTGGCAGGCTTCAGGAAAGGCAAAAACGTCTCCGCGTTGCGGCCGGAAAAGGGTTGGGCGGTCAGGAAGTAGATCAGATAAACCGGCACCACCAGCCAGCCGACCAGCGAAGCAACATAGCGGATCGCGCCCATGCCGACCGAGAGCGCTCTGCCGCCCACGTCATTGAACGAGATCTGCTCGGCCAAGGAGGCGATGAAAGCGTGCGGGTCGGCCAGAAGCGGGATTTTTTCCTCAAGTCCGTACTTGGTGAGGAAAGCCTGCAAGTCCGGGTGGGAAGCGGTCATGGCGTCGGTGACCCGTTCGGCCAGCGTGGGCAGGTATTCGACCAGCGATACAAGCTGCGTCACAAACAGCGCGCCAAAAAAGAATAGCAGCGCGGCCAGCGGAAGCAGGATCGAGAGAAAGAGCACCGGGATGGCCAGCAGATTGGACCGTCGCAGCCGGCGGTGCAGCCAGAGGTAATAGGGCTTGAGCAACAGCGTTAGGATCAGCGCGACCAGCAACGGGGTGAGGACCACCGAAACCGCCGAGAGCAATGCGAGCAAAGCCCACAGGATCAGCGCGATGAAACCGGTGACCAATGTCGCGCACAGCACGGTGATGCCGGCGGCGACAATGCCGTTCTGTCGCTCCGTGAACGAGATCGCCGGGCGCTGATCGGAAGGATTGCGGATGACTGGCATGGGGAAAACTCCTCGTTCCCATTAAGGTTGCCGCCAGTATACGCCGCTGCCTGTTGGGTGTAAACCGTCGATTGCCTCTACCGCTTCGGCAGGTGGATGCAGGCGTTGTGGAACGCGTGCGCCGCCTCCATCCACGCCTCGGACATCGTCGGGTGCGAATGGATGGTGCGCCCGACCTCGTCAACCGTGAGCTCATTGCGGATGGCGAGCGCGGCCTCGGCGATCAGCTCCGTCGCATGCGCTCCGACCGCCTGCGCGCCCAGCACCTGGCCGGAGGCGGCGTCGCAGATCCATTTGACGAAGCCGTCGGTCTCGCCGGCAGCCATGGCTTTGCCGAGGGCCGAGAAGGGGAAGGTCGCGGTCTTGACGGTGAGGCCGAGCTGCTGCGCCTTGGCTTCGGTCAGGCCGGCAAGTCCGATTTCGGGCGATGTGAAAATGCAGGAGGGGCAGAGCTTTTCAACGTGCGACTTCAGGCCTGCCGCAGCTTCAACGGCGGCTTCGCCCTGCTGGGTCGCGGCATGGGCGAGCTGGATAGAACCGGTCACCAGGTCGCCGACCGCGAAAATAGAAGCCACGTTGGTGCGGCCCTGCGCGTCCACCGGAATCGTGCCGCGCTCGTCGATCTTGACACCGGCGCGAGCGAGATCCAGCGCGGCGGTGTTGGGACGGCGTCCGACCGCCACGAGCAGGAGATCGCCGGTGACGGTCTGATCTTTGTAGGTGCCGCTGACCGTACCGTTTTTGACGGCGATATCCATGAGCGGGGCACCGGTGAGGAGCGTGACGCCCAGCGCCTCCATGCGCTTGCGCAGCACGCGCCGCACATCGCGGTCGAGCACCATGACGATGTCCTCGAGCATCTCGACCACCGTGACCTGTGTGCCGAGCGCGGCCGCCATGCAGGCGAACTCGCAGCCGATCACGCCGCCGCCCAGAATCAGGAGGCGATCTGGCAACGCTTTGAGGTCGAGAAACGCGCGGCTGTCCATCACCCGCTTGTCCTTCGGCAGAAAGCCCGGCATGGCGGCGTCGCTGCCGGCCGCGATGATGATCGAGGCGGCGCTGAGCCAGCGCGAGGTGCCGTCGGGCTGAACGACGGAAAGCCGGTTCGGTCCCTCGAAACGGGCCGCGCCGGCGATCAGCTCGACGCCGTTGGACTTGAGCAGTCCCTGCACGCCGCCACTCAGCCGCTTGACGATCTCATTTTTGCGCGCGGCCATCACGGCATAGTCGAACGCGACGTTTTTCGCGGTGACGCCGAACGACTCAGAGTGCGCGGCGTGGTGGAAGCGTTCGGCCGACGCGATTAACGTTTTGGTCGGGATGCATCCCCAGTTGAGGCAGGTGCCGCCGAAGGCTTCTTTTTCGATAATCGCCGTCTTCTTGCCAAGCTGCGCAGCGCGGATGGCGGCAGGATAGCCGCCCGGCCCCGCTCCGATTACGATCACATCAAAGTCAAACATAATAAAAAGTGGAGTTAGAAGTTAGGAATTAGGAGTTGTGATTTGACACTGCCAATCGCGTGCTACACAAGCGCTTTCCACAGCTCGATGTTTTCGAGCTTTGCGCGGATGGCGTTGACGAATTGCGCGCCCACGGCGCCGTCCACGATGCGGTGGTCGGCGGAGAGGGTCATGGCCATCATCGTGCGGATCTTGATTTCGCCGTTCACCACGGCCGGCACCTGCCGTCCGCTGGAAACCGCCAGAATGCCGGCTTCGCCGGGATTGATGATGGCGGTAAACTGGTCGACATTCATCATGCCCATGTTCGAGACGGTGAACGTGCTGCCTGCCATCTCATCCGGCAGAAGTTTGCCGGTCCGCGCCTTCTCGGCCAGCGCCTTGGTCTGCGCGTTCAGCTCGGCGAGCGTCAGGGTCTGCGCGGCGCGGATCACCGGAACCACCAGGCCGTTGTCCACGCTCACGGCCATCCCGAGGTCCACGTCGCCGCGCCAGGAAACCGTCACGCCGTCTGTGACCGAGTTGACGACCGGGAACTCTTCCAGCGACAGGATCACCGCTTCCAGCACGAAATCGTTGATGCTGTAGGAAAGCCCCTTCGCCTTGAGGTCGGCGCGGAACGCCATGAGGTCGGTGAGGTCGGCCTTGACGGTCACGTAGAAGTGGGGAATCGTCTGCTTGCTCTCCACCAGCCGGCGCGCGATGATCTGGCGCATGCGCGAGAGCGTCACCGGTTTACGGCGCAGGGCGCGCTCGATATCCTCGACCATGATGCGGCCGCCGTCACCCGATCCCCGCACGCTCAGGATGTCCACCGCCTTCTCGGCGGCGAGGCGCTTGGCGGCCGGCGTGATGCGCAGCGCGTCATAGTTGGCCGCGCCCAGGAAGGCGCGCACGTCTTTTTCTACGATGCGTCCGTTCGGTCCGGTGCCCTTGACGCGCGACGGATCAATGCAGGAGGCCTGTGCGAGGGCGCGTGCGCGCGGCGAGATCACCAGGCGCTTGGCGGCCGGAGCCGGCGCCGGCGCGGGCAGAGCGGCCGGTTTGGCAGGGGCCTGCGGCACAGGCGCAGGCGAGGGGGCGGGGGCTGCAACCGGTGCTGCAGGGGCGGCCGGTGCTGCGGGCGCGGCACTCGCGCGCGGCGCCTCGGGGGCTGCCGCGGCCGGCGCGGGCGCCGCTTCGGCGGCAGGCGGCTGGTCCGGCACCTTTTCACCGGCACCGCCGACATAACCGACCACGGTGTTGACCGGGACGGTCACGCCTTCGCGCACATAGATCTTCAGCAACACGCCTTCAAAGAAGCTCTCGACCTCCAGGTTGGCCTTGTCGGTCTCAATCTCAAAGAGGATGTCGCCCTTCGCGACCGCGTCGCCCTCTTTCTTGAGCCATTTGACGATCGCGCCTTCCTCCATGGTCTGCCCGAGTTTCGGGAAAATCACTGCCTGAGCCATAGTCTCTCCAAACGGTTAGGTGGCGGCACGCCCGACGATCCGGAAAAACCTCGGAAGTGCCATCAAATGTTCATCAGTATACCGGGGCGGCGCGCGCTTGTCATTGACAAAAATGAGCAAAAAACGTCAAATCCGAAAAAAATAAATCATCACGCGCGCTGGTTGCATCCCGCCTCGCTGTGTTAGACTACGGCCCGTTTTCTGCAACCCGCATAATCTGGTGTTCATCATGATCTGCAAAAATGTTCAGGCCCTGACGGCCTACACGCCCGGCGAGCAGCCCAAAGACGCGGGCATCATCAAGCTCAACACCAACGAGAATCCTTATCCGCCCAGCCCCAAGGTGGCCGAGGCGCTGCGCACGTTTGATGTCGCGCGACTGCGTCTCTACCCGGACCCTGTGTTTATGGCGCTGCGGCGGCGGATCGCCGAGATCCACGGCTGCACGGTCGAGCAGGTCTTTATCGGCAACGGGTCGGACGAGATCCTGGCGCTCTGCACGCGCGCGTTCGTCGAGAACGACGGCAGCGTGGGGTATTTCGAGCCGTCCTATTCGCTTTATCCGGTGCTGGCGGACATCCGGGGCGCGGCCCGTCGCCCCGTTGCGCTGGGGCCCGGTTTCACATGGCGCACGCCGGCGGACGATACGGCCTCGCTCTTTTTTATCACCAACCCCAACGCACCCACCAGCCTGCTGCACGACAAGGCGTCGGTCGCCGCCTTCTGCCGCACCTTCCGCGGCGTGGTGCTGATCGACGAGGCGTACGGAGACTTTGCCGACGACACCTGCATGGATCTGGCGCTGGCAACGGACAACGCCAACACGTTGGTGATGCGTACCTTCTCGAAATCCTTCTCGCTGGCGGGCCTGCGTTTCGGTTACGTGATCGGCCCGGCCGCGCTGGTCGGGGCACTCTACAAGATCAAGGACTCGTACAACATGGACATGTTGGCGCAGGTCGTGGGCTTGGCCGCGTTGAACGATCTGCCTTACATGCAGGAGAACGTACGGCGCATCCGCGCCACCCGTGCCCGCCTGACGGCGGAACTGCGCCGGCGCGGCTGGACGGTCTGCGAGTCACAGACCAACTTTCTCTTTGCGCGTCCGCCGGACGGCGACGCCGTGCGGCGCTTCGAGGCGCTCAAGGCCGCTAAAATCTACGTACGCTATTTCCCAGGCCCTGAGACTGGCGAATACCTGCGCATCACGATCGGGACTGAGGCGCAGACCGACGCGCTGCTGGCGCGGATCGGCGCCTGAGGGGTTGACAGTCAGCCCGTGTCAGTCGGTCGTGAAAACCGCCTGATCCAGCACCGTCCACGGCAGGCCGTGCGCGTTGAGAGCCTCCATGAAGGGATCGGGGTCGAACTGCTCCATGTTGAAGACACCCTCACCTTTCCAGCGGCCGGTGAGAAGCATTTTCGCGCCGATCATCGCGGGCACGCCCGTGGTGTAGGAGATCGCCTGCGACTTGACCTCGCGGTAACACGCCTCGTGGTCGCAGATGTTATAGATGAAGCGCGTCGCGGGCTTGCCGGCGGCGTCCAATCCCTTGACCTGGCAGCCGATGCAGGTTTTGCCCTTGGTCAGCGGGCCGAGCGAGGCGGGGTCGGGCAGGAGCGCCTTGAGGAATTGCAGCGGGACGATGTCGACGCCGTTGAAGCGCACGGGGTCGATGCGCGTCATGCCGACGTTGCCCAGCACTTCGAGGTGCTTGAGGTAGTTGTCCGAGAAGCTCATCCAGAAGCGCGCGCGCTTGAGCCCCTTGATGTGAGCGGCCAGCGATTCCAGCTCCTCGTGGTACATGAGATAGATGTTCAGTGAGCCAAGACCCTCGGGCATGGTGAAGGGCGCCTTCACGGAGAGCGGCTCGGTCTCGATCCACGCGCCCTCCTGCCAGTAGCGGCCTTTTGCCGTGACCTCGCGGATGTTGATCTCCGGGTTGAAGTTCGTCGCGAAAGGCTGGCCGTGGCTGCCGGCGTTGCAGTCGATGATGTCGATCTCGCGGATCTGCGGCACATGGTGCTTCTGCAGGTAGGTGCAGAAGACGCTGGTGACGCCCGGATCGAAGCCCGAGCCGAGCAGGGCCGTCAGCCCCGCCTTCTTGAAGGCCTCCTGATACGCCCACTGCCACTGGTACTCGAACTTCGCAGTCTCTTTCGGTTCGTAGTTCGCGGTGTCGAGGTAGTTCACGCCGGCCTCGAGGCAGGCGTCCATGATGTGCAGGTCCTGATAGGGCAGGGCCACGTTGATCACGAGATCGGGCCGGTGCTTCTTGAGCAGCGCGACCGTCTCCGGCACGTTGTCGGCGTCCACCTGCGCGGTGGTGACCGGACGGGGAAGCTGTGCCGCGATCGCGTCGCATTTGCTGCGGGTGCGCGAGGCGAGCACGACCTCTTCAAAGACTTCGGGGACCTGCGCGCATTTGTGGGCAACGACCGCGCCGACGCCGCCGGCACCGATGATCAAGACTTTAGGCATGAAGAAATCCTCGTTCGCGTTAAGAATTACTGTTCGAAGTAGGTGTAGCCGCGCAGGCCGTTGTCGTAGGCGGCGAGGATCTCGCGGCGCTCCGCAGGTGTGATGCGCTTGGCTTTCACCGCATCCTCCGCCAGCGCTCGAAACTGCTCCATCAGACGTTCCGGGCGGTATTCGACGTAGCTCAGCACGTCGCCGACCGAGTCGCCCTGCAGTTCCTGCACGTATTCGATCTCGCCGTCTTCATCAACCTGCACGCTCACGACATTGGTGTCGCCGAACAGATTGTGAAGATCGCCCAGCGTCTCCTGATACGCGCCGACCAGGAAGGCGGCGAGCATGTAGGGTTCGCCCTTGCGCAGCGCGTGCACCGGCAGCACGGACTTGACATCGTGCTGGTCGATGAACTTGTCGATGCGCCCGTCGCAATCGCAGGTGATGTCTGACAGGCAGGCCATGCGCGTCGGTTTTTCGGTCAGGCGGTGGATTGGCATGATCGGGAAGAGCTGGTCGATGGCCCATGCGTCGGGCAGCGACTGGAAGACGCTGAAGTTGCAGTAGTAGACGTCCGCCAGCAGGGCGTCGAGGCCGAGCAAGTCTTTGGGGACGATCTTGAGGCCGGGCAGCAGCTCGCGGATGCGGGTCAGGATGTGCCAGAACAGGCAGTCGGCGGCCGCGTGCTGGCGCAGCGTGATGTCGCCGTGCTTGAAAGCCTTCTGAATCTCCTCGCGGTAGTAGAGCGCGTCGTTGAACGACTCCTGAAGGTTTTTGAGGCTCAGCGTGCGCGCCACGTACATCATGTTCTCAAGCGCCTCGGGGCGCGGCTCGGGAATGTTTTCCGGGCACCCCTTCTCCTCATAGATCGCGGCGTCGAGCACATTGATGACCAGCACCGAGTAGTAGCCGATCAGCGCGCGGCCGGATTCGCTGATGACGGCCGGGTGGGGAATCTCGGCCTCGTTGCAGGCGGTCATGATCCCCTCGATCACGTCGGCGCAGTACTCAGAGATGTCATAGTTCGCGCTGCTGGCGAAATTGGTGTGCGAGCCGTCGTAATCGATGGCCAGGCCGCCGCCGATGTCGAAGATCCCCATGCGGGCGCCCTCTTTGACCAGACCGACGTAAAAGCGCGAGGCTTCCTTGACGGCGTCACGGATCTCGCGGATGTTCGGCACCTGCGAGCCGAGGTGGTAGTGCAGCAGTTCGAGGCAGTCGAGCATCTGCGCATCGCGCAGGCTGTCGACCACATCGATCACCTGCGACGGGGTCAGGCCGAAGACGCTGCGCTCGCCGCCGGACTCGGACCACTTGCCGCCGACGCGGCTGGAAAGCTTCACGCGGATGCCCATGCGCGGCCGGATGCCGAGCGCGGCCGAACGCTCGAGGATCAGGTTCAGCTCGTCGGTCGTTTCAAGCACCAGGATGGTCTGAAGCCCCATTTTGAGCGACGAGAGCGCGAGGTCGATGAACTCCGCGTCTTTGTAGCCGTTGCAGATCAGAAAAGCCTCCGGATCGCGCATATAGGCCAGTGCGGCGATCAGCTCAGCTTTTGATCCCGCTTCAAGCCCGTGATGGTAGGGGGCGCCGAAGGTCACAACATCATGGACCGCCTGCTGCTGCTGGTTGACTTTTATCGGAAAAACGCCGCGATACACATTCTGGTAGGCGTAATCCGCGATCGCTTTTTTGAACGACTCATTGATCAGGCGGATGCGGTTGCCGAGCAGGTCGCTGAAACGCAGCAACAACGGGAGACTCATGCCGCGGTCGTGCAGGCCGTGGACGATGTCCGAGAGGTTGACGCGGACCGTACCGGTGGCGTTCTTCAGATTGACGGCCGCGAAGCCGTCGTCCGTAACCATGAAGTGGCCCTGGCCCCACGCACCGACGCCGTACAATTCGGCGCTTTTCACACTGTTCCAGCCGTCCAGCGCATCCAGCAAGTTTTGTGACATTTCGGGTTCGTTGCCTCACGTGCTCACGGTGTTGATGATCGATTCCCCGCGCAGCCTGGCCGGTGCCGGGGAAGTGAAAGAAAGCGAGTCAAACCATGCCAAACCCGGGGCCAAAGCGCAATAGCAAAACACGGCGGAATCACGCTCAGACTGGCGCCTCCCCATCACCTCCCGTCACGCCTGCGCCCGACATTGAGTTTTGCGGACGAGTCACGTATCATGGATTCCTATGACTGATTACTCGAAGCTTCTGAACCCGGAACAATGCGAGGCCGCGACGGCGGGAGACGGCCCGTTGCTGGTGCTCGCCGCAGCCGGCACCGGCAAGACGCGCACCCTGGTGTACCGCGTGGCGTATCTGGTCGAGCGCGGCGAACGCCCCGACAGCCTGCTGCTGCTCACCTTCACCAACCGCGCGGCGCGCGAGATGCTGGAGCGCGCCAAAGAGGTGGCCGGCGACGCGGTGGGCAACCTCCTGAGCGGCACGTTTCACCACGTCTGCAACCGCTTTCTGCGCCGCTTCGGCGACCGGCTCGGCTATCCCAACGACTTCACCATCCTGGACCGCGACGACTCGCACGCGCTGATTGACCGCTGCATCAAAGACACGGTGCGCAATAAAAAAGATTTTCCCAAAAAAGATGTCATGTCGTCTCTGATCGGTTCGGCCGCCAACCGCGCGTGCGACATCGAGGACGTGCTGGAGCAGACGGTCCAGGAGCTGCGTGTGGATCCCATGGAGATCATCAAAGTCGCCAACCTGTATGCCGAGCGCAAATGTGCGATGGGGGCGATGGATTTCGACGACCTGCTGGTCAACGGACTGCGGTTACTGGTCGAGCACGAATCGGTGCGCGACTTTTATCAAAACCGCTTCCGGCATGTGCTGGTTGACGAGTATCAGGACACCAATCTGCTGCAGGCTCGCATGGTGGACATCTTGGGCGGGCTCAGCCGCAACGTGATGGCCGTGGGCGACGATTTTCAGTGCATCTACTCGTGGCGCGGCGCGGACTTCAAGAACATCATGGAGTTCCCGAAGCGCTGGGACGGTTGCCGGATCGTCAAGCTGGAACGCAATTACCGCAGCGTGCCGGAGGTGCTGGCTGTGGCGAACGCCTGTATCCAGGGCAACCCCGAACAGTTCCAAAAGACGCTGCGTCCCACGCGCAAGGCGCGCAACAAGCCGCAAGTCTTTTTCCTGCGCGACGGCGACGAGCAGGCGCGCGCGGTGCTGGCTATGATCCGGCGGTATCAGGAGGACGGCTATGCCCTGCGCGACATGGCGGTGCTTTACAGGGCGCACTTCCACTCGATCGAGCTGCAGATGATGCTCGGGCGCGCGCGCCTGCCGTTTGTAATCACCTCCGGCATCGGCGTGTTCGAGCAGGCGCACGTCAAGGATGTCGTCGCCTTCCTGCGGGTCTGCGAGAACCGCTCGGACCGCATGGCTTTCGGGCGGCTGCTCGGCATGCTCAGCGGAGTGGGCGAAAAGACCATCGACGCGCTGTGGGAAACCTTGAACGGGCGCTTCGAAACGAGCGATCCGCAGCAGCGCGCGCGCCTGGTTGCGGCGCTCAAGCCTGCGGCGCGCGGGCAATGGCAGGAGATCGACCGGCTCATGGACGAGTACCACCGCGAACGCCTCGCGGCTGCCGGCGGCGAAGCGGTGCAGCGGTTCTGCGACGTGTTCTACCACACCTATCTGGCAAAGGTCTATGACAATGCGGAACGGCGCGAGGAGGATATCCGCGAGCTGGCCCTGCAGATCGGCAAGAGCGAGGGCGGTGTGGCGGGCTTTTTGCAAGAGGTTGCGCTGCTCACCAACGTGGACCACGAGTATGACAAGATGGCGCGCGAGCACGCGGACATGCTGCGTCTCAGCACCGTTCACCAGGCCAAGGGTCTGGAGTGGCCGGTGGTGATCGTCATCTGGACTTCGGAGGGGATGTTTCCCTCGAGCCGGTCGATGGGCGAGAGCGAGGACGACGCCGAAGAGCGCCGCCTCTTTTACGTGGCGGTCACGCGCGCCAAGGACGAACTGGTGCTGTGTGCGCCCGAGATGCGCCGCACGCGCGACGGCGGCGTCTTTTTCTGCAAGCCCTCACGCTTCATCAAAGAGCTGCCGCGCGGCTTGACGCGCGAGAGCTACGGATTCCGCGGCGGGTATTGAGGCGCAATCGGTCAGTCGCCAAATTCAAAGAACATTTCGGGCACCTCCAATGCAAGCCAAACGGCAATGCCAAAGCACACAAGAGCTATTGCTGGGCCGAGTCTCCTAAACCAAAGATGCTGCGTGTAGTCAATCATCGATCAATGTTCCGAGTTTGTTTAGAACATCATGCACGACATCTTTGGTGAGTGCGCAACAATAAGATGCCTGACGCACCTTCCAGTCCAGACTCTTCACCTGATCCGCCAGAATCACGCCGGACACCTGCAGTCCATGAGGGAGGGGAACCTCGAAGGGATAACCTTTGACTTGGCTTGTGATGGGGCACAACAGGGCCAACCCTACTTTCCGGTTGTAGGTCTCTGGCGATAAGACCACGGCGGGTCGGTGTCCAGCCTGTTCATGACCGGCTTGAGGATTGAATGCAATCCAGACCACATCTCCGCGTCTCGGGCAATAGGATGCCGGCATCACCATCCTTCCTTTCCGACGACGGCTCCGCTTGAAACCTCAGCGTGCAGATTACGAGGAGTGATGCCCTTCAAGAGCTCGGCGAGTTGATATCGCTGTTGCCGGACGGGTGCAATGACAATCTGTCCATCACATGAGGACAGATTGACGGTTTCTCCTACACATAGCTGCGTTTCCTTGGCGACCGCAAGTGGGATGCGCACCGCTAGGCTGTTTCCCCATTTTGTGACTTTAGTGATCATACTGCGCTCCTGTTGGATATACTTTGAATATACACCCTGGAGTGGCGGACGGTCAAGCGCAAGTGTCAATCCTGTATTGTTCTGGGGCGCATGGCAGTTCTGTTGGGGTCCGTGATTCGTAATCGTAATCTTGCT
>ERZ795056.554-NODE-554-length-46798-cov-6.712449_pt1 | contig 46798 bp, 46 predicted proteins | sample MGYA00375140_ERZ795056 | MGnify/ENA primary metagenome ERZ795056 (study PRJEB30185, sample SAMN05720227) | activated sludge metagenome | isolation source: Anaerobic digester | place: USA | collected 2015-03-09 ...
TTGGTAAAATTAGTGAAATTGATTCCAGTGGTTGTTCCCCTGTTACAAACTACTACCTGGTTGGCAGGTTGCATAACAGACGGTGTCGGGTATACGGTGATATTGAAGCTAACCGGTGTACCAGGACAACCATTTGCGTCAGGCGTTACCGTTATGGTGGCTGTTAAATCTGAGTTTGAATTGTTTGAAGCGGTGAAAACAGGAATATTGCCATTTCCCGAAGCAGCAAGACCGATGGAAGTATTATTATTCGTCCAGCTGAAACTGGTGTTGTTTACAGAGCCTGTGAAGTTAACGAGGTCGGTAGCAGTTCCATTGCAAATAAATTGATCGTTTGGTTGAACCACATCAGGGATCGCTCTCACGGTCAATGACTGAACAGCCGTATCACGGCAACCATGGTTGGTTTCAATGATCAACTGAATAGAGTATGTGCCCGGGTTTGCATAGTTGATAGTATAAGTAGAACCATTGCCGTTAGTTTGTCCCGGTGCTGTCCATTGAACCATATCAACAGTATCTGATGATTGAATGATGGAATTCAAGGTGACGGCTGAGTTTGCACAAACCGTTGCCGGCCCATTGATAGAAACCGAAGGGATTGCATATACTCTAACAAAGATTGGTTTTATGATCGTATCCTTACAACCTGTGGTACCGGTAATGATTAGCTGCACCTGGTATGTTCCGGTTGAGGTATAGGTATGACTTGCGTTGATTCCCGTTCCGGTAGTACCATCTCCGAAATTCCAGTCATGGTCATTTATTCCGAAGTAAGCATGTGAAGTATCGGTAAAATTCACCGTATTACTACCGCAACTGATCTGCTCCTGGTATGTGAATCCGGGCTGCAGTGCTTCTATCCTGATTGGATCTGTACCCGGAATGGTTGTTTCGCAACCTGCATTAGACTGGATTGTCAGTGAGGGCGTGTACACGCCGGGGTTAGTGTAAGTATGAAAGACGGTTGTTTGCGTTGTAGTAATAATGGTTCCATCGCCAAAATCCCACACCAGGCTGTCGATATTGCTGGTAACGGCATTAAAACGAACCTGCCTGCTGTTGCAGAAACTGCCGCCAGTATAGTTAAAGGAACCTGTTGGTTGTGTTATGGTAATTACATTGGTTGTTGTGCCGTTACAGCCGCCCGCGAGGGTAACATGCATGGTAACGGTATACGTTCCAGGTAATAGAAATGTATGGGTTACTGTGTCGCCAGTGCCTGTGGTTCCATCACCAAAATCCCAGGTGGTTGATAAAGCCGGGACATCATTGTTATAGAAAGTAAAGCGATGTGGGGCACACAAAGCAGTTGTTGCTGTAGAGGTAAAATGAGGCTGAAAAGTGGCTGTCATTCTTACCGGCATGGAATCGCGGCATCCAAAATCACTGAATGGGATCATTTCAAGCCAGACAATGCTATTGATCGATGGTGCGGGATTTAATACAATGTTCTGGCCTGAACCTAGCATGGTGGTGTAATTCTCATTCCACCAATTGTATTGCATAAATCCGGGAGGGGCCTGAAGTGTTGCCGTAGAAGGGTTTCCGCAATCATAACGGATAAGGATATTCTGGCTGCATGTTTTTTCAACATCCACGTAGGCATATCCCCAATGACCTTTTCTTACACAATCAGCATTGGTGAATTCGAGGAATAATGTTTTACCGGCATAACCACGAAGACTGATAAATACGGTTGACCAGGCTTTGTAAATAACCGAAGTATCAACCGTTGATCGGCCAAATCCTGGTAGGTTTGAAGTTGATATATATTCAAATGAAGCGCAATCAATGTAGGAATTGGCAGCCGAGTCGAAAAGGCGGGCGATAAATCTTGGTTGGGTCCAGGCAGTATGCCCTGGATCCTGGAATACTACTGCATAGTCGTATTTGATCGAAAAGTTACTGTCATTGGTAGGCACGGTAATGGTATATTGAATACGCTCTGCCTGTGCTCCAATATTGGTGTTACCCAGCTTTACAGCAAAATTACTTCCATCTGGCGGGTTGATTGGGAACAATCCAAAAGGATCAATATTGGAAGGCATATTTCTTCCGATGATCGTATGACGGTTATTTATAGGTGCAGATGGATTCACGGTGATCACATTAGTTGGACCAACAGAATCAACCCTACCGGTAAAGCATCTCCAGTTGGTAAAATTGCCATCTTCAAAGTCGATATTTTCCGGGCATTGGGTAACCACCTGGTCATTGGTTGATGGGTTGTTGCTTCGGGTAGCCGTTTCAGTTACTGGTTCCAGCCCTGTAAATGTAATGTCACCATTGGTATTCATGATACCAGTTTTGCCATGAGCAGTTATCCTGGCTTTTCCATTGTCAAAACCGTAGCAAACAGATATGTCAAGGTTTTTAACAACAATGCCCGCTGAATTCAGCAGGCTCCATTTTTTGCCGGTGTAGACAGGCGACACCGTTTCTTTAAAATCGTATACAATGTCATATCTGCATGGTATAATGAGTTTCCCGGATTCATTGATGAAGCCCCACTTCCCTCCTGTTTTTACAGCCGCCAGTTTATGTTCAAAATTCCTGGCTTCATCAAAGGATAAGAGAGCAATTGGTTGGCCCTGGGTATTGACAAAAGTAAATTTACCATTACTCAGCACCCTGGAAAAGCCATTTACAAAGGGTTCTGCTTCGTCCCAGAACAACTGGTTAATGGGTCTGTTCGTTTGCGGATTAATGAATTGAAATCCCGATCCAGGTACTTCAATGGCCACAGGAAGGCGTTCATTGGATTGTGCCCATAGGGATGGGCTCAATAATAGTAGTAGGTAAAGTAGAAGTTTATTCATGGGCTGTAACTATAAAGCCGTTTATGAATGGTTGATTATAGGATAGACTGTTAACGCACTGTGAATGCGATTTATTTTTATTATGATAATATCGAGGGTTTCTGCGTACTGGATTCGTATGAACCCTACGTAGTTCTACGAAAAAACGTGGAAAGTTGGGATAGATATTTTTTGATGAATGGGCTGTATTGCTTTAAAATACAAGCACCTGGAAGGTAGGTGCATAAAAAAAGCCTGCAAAAAGCAGGCTTCTATAACAAGTTGGAAAGGATTAAGATTTCTTAGGTTTAGTTTTAGTTTGTTCTGCTGGCTTATTTTCCTGGAATTTCTTATAGCCTGCTTCTCCCATGATGGTTTTCTGAATATTTACTTTTTCCGCTTCCAGCTTATTCAGCGCAACTTTCTTTTCAGAAGCTGTGAGCTTTTTGTCCTGGTTAATTTCTCTTTTTTTAGCTTCAATTGCACTCATTTTTGCATTCATGGAAGCGATTTTCTCGTCATCCAGCCCGGCTTTGCGGTAATCCTGCATGGTATTAGCCGAAGCCTCACTATTTGTTTTTGCCTTATCAACTTTTTGATCATTGGTAGAAACTGCCCTTCTCGTTAACCCTACTGCTTCATCTTTTTTAGCTTCCTGGGCATATGAAATGGCCGAAAAGCAAGTACAGGTAATCACTGCAAATAATATCTTTTTCATATTCATTTATTTGAAGTCTAAATTAAGCATGAAATCCGACTTCAGAAAATTATTTCTTCCCCATTTCTCCTGGAGCAGTTCCCGATTTCCCTTCCGGCTTTTTTTTGAAAATGAAAAAGATCAAAACCAGGGAAATGATGAGCAAGATCCATTTTCCCATTTGGCTGAACCTGGTGATTTCCCAAACCGAATAAGCTTCAATTAAAAGAGCAGGTATTTTGCCTAAAGAGCTGAAAATTATAAAATTAGCAAGTCCTGTTTTTCCAATAGCAGCTGCGAGGGTAATTAATCCGGAAGGAATAAAAGGCATTAAGCGCATTGAAAAGATGAGACCACTCGCCCGCTTGCCACGGGCTTCTACCAATGACTGTAACCTGGGATATTTTACCAGTTTCTTTTGGGCAGCCTCTCTAAATCCCTTTCTATAAAGTAAAAATGCCAATGCTGCACCAATGGACTCTCCCAGGAACGACAATAGGGTTCCTTTCCAGAAACCAAAAAACAAAATATTGGCCGCGGTAAGAAAGAAACTGGGTAAAAAGCCAATCAGGGCCACAAGGATGCCCGCTACAATGCTGATGAGTATAGCAACATTGGGATATTCATGAAACAGATCAGTAATATATTTTTCCAATTGTAAATGTTAACCGGTTCAGATTGAAGATACCCTTTCATTACTCCTCAAAGTATGTGGCAAAGTAATGCAATCCATTCAAATGTATTCTACACCTTGTTTATGACAGTTCAGTAGATTATTCCAACACATCATGGAAAACTGATGGAAAATGCCTGTTGGCCATTGTTGTTTTCTTTTCATTCTTAAAACTTTTACACATGGCAACAAAAACATTTACATCTCAGTTAATCAAAAAAGCAATGGCAGGCTTCTTCCTGCTGACCGTTTTGCTCACATCCTGCAAAAAAAATGATGCGCTTGTTCAAACCGAATCGCAGGCCGGTAATGAAACAGAATTGGTGAATGCAGCCCGTTCGTTGGAGCAAACTGCTGCACAATCGGCAGCTAAAGAAGCCAGCACATTGGGGTTAACTGACCTGGAACAAAGCAACCGGAGTGGTAACCGCAATATCGTAGAAATCGCCATTTCCAATTCAAATTTTAGCAGCCTGGTAGCAGCGGTTGTGAAGACTGGTTTGGCCGGCGCATTATCTGATGCCTCCGCCAATCTCACTGTGTTTGCACCCGTAAACAGTGCATTTGCTCAATTACCTGCACCATTTAACAATGCAGCAAATATCGCAGCCATCAATGATCCTGCGCAGATTGATTTTCTACGCAATGTATTATTGTACCACGTTTTGGGAGCGGAAGTTTTCAGCCAGCAAATTTCTGGCGGAAGAAGTGCTGCTACCACTATCAAACCTTCAGGAACATCAAATGACAATAGTATCTATTTTTCAAAAACATTTGGTTTGATCCGTATCAATGGCCAGAGCAACGTAATTCTTGCCAATGTAAATGCCAGCAATGGGGTGATTCATGTGATCAATAAAGTATTGTTGTTCCCGACCAGCAACATTGCCCAGGTTGTGATCGGTAATCCAAATTTTTCGAGCCTGTTGGCAGCTCTTGTAAAAACGAACCTGGCATCTGTATTTACCGGTGAAGGAAACTTTACTGTGTTTGCACCTACCAATGCTGCCTTTGCCAAATTACCGGCACCATTTAACAGTGCAGCTAATATTGCCAATATCAGTGATCCTGCGCAGGTTGCAGCCTTGTCAAATATCCTGCGCTATCATGTAACGGGCAGCAGGTACTTTGCCTGGGATCTTGGTATCCTGAGCAAAATTGAAACACTGGCTGATGCGCCTTCAAAAAAAGTAACAACCATCCTTGGTTATAATACAGGGTGGGTTAAAGGCAAAGGCAATTCAAATTTTTCATCCATTAATCCTGCCGATGTATTAACCACAAACGGTGTTGTTCATGTTATCGGTGATGTATTGTTGCCCTAAGCGGTTCTCATGTTGACTAAGAAAGTAAAGCGTCCCTTTCCAGGGACGTTTGCTTTATACAGGAAATTGTAGTTGATGCATGTATAATTTTAACAAAACACTTAGCTATGCAAAGAACGTTTCAACTCAATTGAAATAATTTTGCAAAACAAAAACTAAGTATATGCGTAACCGAAATATCTTCCTTTATATCCTGGCCCTGGGCATTGTTTTTTCTTCATGTGTAAGTAAGAAACTGTTGAAAAATGAACAAATCCGGTATGAACAATTACAGACTCAGCAGTTGAAATTACAGGATGATCTGAATAAGTGTACCGACCTCACGGCAGAGAATAACCGCAAAAGAGCCCAACTGGAATCGGAGATCGAAAGCCTCAATAAGCAGATTGGTTTTCTGAAAGACAATAACAACCAGGCTTTGAAGCAACTTGAAAATCTTTCGGTTATCAGCGGCTCACAGGCAGAAAGCATTAAGAAATCGCTCGAAAATATCGGCGCCAAGGATGCATATATCCAGAATCTACAATCGGCCATCAACAAAAAGGATTCGCTGAATATGGCGTTGGTGATGAACCTGAAAGGCGCCATTGGTAACCTCGATGATAAAGATGTAAATATAAAAGTTGATAAAGGTGTTGTGTACATTGATATTTCTGATAAAATGCTTTTTAAAAGCGGCAGTTACGATATTACAGACCGGGCCAAAGAAGTGCTGGGTAAAGTAGCCCTTGTGTTAAAGAATCAACCTGATATTGAATTCATGGTAGAAGGTCATACTGATAATGTGCCTTATAAAGGAAATGGCGTATTACTCGATAACTGGGATCTTAGTGTAAAGAGAGCAACTTCTGTAGTGAGGGTTTTGCAATCACAATATGGCTTAAACCCGGCAAACATGGCTGCTGCGGGCAGAAGTGAGTTCAAGCCTGTTTCAGATAACGCTACTCCCGAAGGTAAATCGGCCAACCGCAGAACGCGGATCGTGATTTTACCACAGCTTGATCAGTTTTTTAAATTGCTGGAAACTAAAAAATAATCAGACATTTAACTTTAGTAAGGGCGGCAAATATAGCCGCCCTTTTACGTAAACGGTCATCATAGTTTGAAATCCTCTTTGTCGTATAAAATTACTCAACTGTTGCAATACCTGTAGGTGAAATTCAACCGAAAAAAGATGTATTTTCCTTCTTAACTTTAAGCACTCTTGGGATGTCAACTCAGGAGATGTCAACTCAAGAGATGTCAACTGCAAACAAAATACTGGGCGTTGTTGCCTGCGGAGGTAAAAGCAGCCGCATGGGAACCGATAAAAGTATGCTGATGTATCATGACCTTCCCCAACGGTATGTTGCTTATGCCATGCTGGAAACCGTTTGTGACCAGGTGGTATTATCTGTGAATGAGCAACAGTCATCCACAGTAGATACAGCTTATTCATTTATGATCGACTTGCCCTGCTATGGCGATGCGGGACCAATGACCGCATTATTATCTGCTTTTAAAACATTCACAGGCAAAGATGTTTTTTTACTAGGATGCGATTACCCGCTTTTACACGAACAAACGTTACAACATTTTATATCGATATACAGTAAAGAAAACCGGCTGGCAGCTTTTTACAATCAGCAGGCTGATCTGTATGAACCTTTACTGGGATATTATCCAGCTGCAACCGGATCTATTTTAACGGAGATGTATAACCGAAGCGAATATTCCCTGCAGCATTTTTTACAAAAACAAAAGGCGGACCGATTTATGCCGGAAAATTTCAGTGAGATAACGAGTGCCGATGATCCGGAGATCTATTCAAGCATAAAAGAGCAACTCGGTTTATGCGGCCACTAAATTTTATAAAAAGTATCAACAGGTATTCATACAAAAACCCGTTTTCATGATCAATACAGACACCAGGCAGGTTGAAACTTTATCCGTTGTGAAAATGGATGATGAAGTTTGTGCGAAAGTACAGGACCAGGTTGCTATTGAAGAACCCCTCGAGATTCAAGTGACTTACAGCAGCCCAACCGGACGATTGCAAAAAGCTGTTGCCATCACTATGCGTACACCAGGATATGATGAAGAGCTGGCTGCAGGTTTTTTATTTACCGAAGGGGTTATAAAAAATCTCGACGCCATTGAATCTTTCAAACAAAGCAAGGCCGATCAAAACCAGGTACAGGTTATTTTAAAAGAGAACATTATTCCGGAACTCCAGCAGGCCAGTCGCCAGTTTTATACAACATCCAGTTGTGGCATCTGCGGAAAAACCAGTATTGAGGCTATAAAAGTTCCTGCTCAATTCGAAAATGGTAAAAAAGAATTTATCATTGATGCAAGCGTAGTATACAGTTTATCTGGTTCCATGTCGAAGGCTCAATCCATCTTTCATCAAACCGGCGGTTTACATGCTGCAGCCTTGTTTTCACTTGGCGGAACTTTGATGATGTTACGGGAAGATATTGGCAGGCATAATGCAGTTGATAAAATTATCGGGGCCTCTTACCTGTCGGGCGCACTACCATCGGACGAAAGTATTTTATTCCTTAGTGGAAGAGCCGGATTTGAACTGATACAAAAAGCGGCCATGGCCGGCATTCCTGTTGTTGTTGCGGTTGGTGCACCTTCGAGCCTGGCCGTTGAAATGGCCAATGAAGCAGGTATAACGTTGATCGGATTTTTACGGGGAACCCGATTTAATATATATTCGGGAAAGCAACGGATACGCATATCCTAAAATGGCGTTTATTAAATTAACAGTATAATGAAAATAAGGATCAAAGGAAACAGCGTGAGATACCGCTTAACCCGGCCGGATGTGAAAAGACTTACAGAGAAAGGTTACCTGGAAGAACATACCATGTTTGGTGAAAAGAGATTTGAATACGCCCTGCAATGTATTGAAGATGGAGATTCGCTTAAAGCAACTTTTGTTGACAACACCATTACCCTATTGGTACCATGGTCATGGGTAGAAGGATGGGAAACAGATGAACGGGTTGGATTCAGTTCTGAAATGCCACTAACTGAAACGGATAACCTTTCTTTACTTCTTGAAAAGGATTTCGCCTGCCTGGAAACCAGTACCGAAGACCAGGCAGATCATTATGACAATCCAAATAAATTCTGTTAAGCATGCCAACAGATGAAACCATATTGCCAGGTGCAGAAAATCCTGGAAAATTAACCGGTTTAAAACTGGGGCCGCCGCAGCAGGCAGCAGCAGGCATCCCTGGTGTAGTTGCCGCATTTAAACAGGTGATCGGAGAAGTAGGTTTACTGAGAGGCCTGAAGGCACTTGGAAAGCTGAATCAGAAAGATGGCTTTGATTGTCCCAGTTGTGCCTGGCCCGATCCGGATGATGAGCGCAGTGGCATTGGAGAATATTGTGAGAATGGTGCGAAGGCCATAGCCGAAGAAGCTACCACTAAGAAGATCGGGGCAGATTTTTTCAGGAAAAATTCTGTTAGTGAACTGGCAGCCATGAGTGATTTTGAGATCGGGCGAAAAGGAAGGCTTGCCGAACCTATGTTCCTGCCAGTCGGAGGCAGCCATTATCAACCCATTTCCTGGCAGGAGGCGTTCGCTAAAATCGGAACTGCATTAAATGAACTGTCAAGCCCCGATGAAGCCGTTTTTTATACATCAGGAAGAACAAGCAATGAGGCTGCATTTTTATACCAGTTATTTGTAAGGGCTTACGGCACCAATAACCTCCCCGATTGCAGCAACATGTGTCATGAAAGCAGTGGTGTGGCCTTGGGCGAATCGCTTGGTATCGGCAAAGGTTCGGTGAAGCTGGAAGATTTTTATGAAGCAGAAGTGATCCTGATACTGGGACAAAATCCCGGCACTAACCATCCAAGGATGTTAACAGCTTTACAGAAGGCCAAACGCAACGGGGCCACCATCATCTCCATCAATCCATTGCCTGAAGCGGGTCTCATGGCATTCAATAATCCCCAACAGGTAAAAGGGATGTTGGGTCTCGATAGTGCCATCACCGATATATACTTACCCGTACGCATAAACGGAGATATGCCCCTGTTACAGGCAATTGAGATCATGATGCTGGAAAGAGAAGAAAAAAATCCGGGGACAGTACTGGACCAGGTATTTATTCAAAACCAAACTGAAGGGTTTGAAGCGTTGAAGCATCATCTTCAACATTTGAATATAGAAGATCTTATACAGCAATCCGGCATTGGAAAAGTGCAGCTAGCCGAAACCGTTAATATTCTCCAGGACAAGAAAAAGATCATTGCCTGCTGGGCCATGGGGCTTACCCAGCATAAGAATTCGGTGGATACGATAAAGGAACTTGTGAACCTGTTGCTGATGAAAGGCAGCATCGGCAAACCAGGTGCCGGTACCTGTCCTGTGAGGGGACATAGCAATGTACAGGGCGATCGCACCATGGGAATATATGAAAAGCCGTCTTCAAAATTTCTGCAAAAAATAAAAGATCGTTTTCAGTTTGAGCCACCGGCCAGCCATGGTTTGGATGTGGTAGAGTGTATCAAGGCCATGCACAATGAAAAGGCAAGCGTTTTTATTGCAATGGGTGGCAACTTCTTATCTGCAACACCCGATACATTATATACTGCAGCAGCACTGCGAAAATGTACATTAACAGTGCAGGTTTCAACCAAGCTTAACCGAAGTCACCTGGTACATGGCAGGGAAGCACTGATACTCCCCTGCCTTGGCCGGAGCGATAAAGACCTGCTCAACGGTCAGCAGCAGATCGTTTCGTGTGAAAATTCTATGGGGGTAGTTCAGCAATCGAAAGGTATACTGGAGCCTGTTTCGGATAAGCTCCTAAGCGAACCCGTTATCATTTGCCAGATGGCCAAGGCAACGCTTGGTTCAAAGAGCCCGGTAAACTGGGATATTTATCTCAAGCATTATGATCATATCCGGAATGATATTGAACAGGTGATTCCGGGTTTTGAAGATTACAATGAAAGAGTAAGGATTCCCGGTGGTTTTTACCTCCCCAATTGTAACCGAGAAGGACGTTTTGATACATTTGATGGTAAAGCTGCGTTTAATATTGCCAGGTTTCAACCCCTGATAAAAAAAGATAATGAACTTTTAATGATGACCATTCGTTCACATGACCAGTTCAATACCACGATATATGGATTAGATGATCGTTACAGAGGCATTAAAAATGAGCGAAGGGTTATCTTGATGAATGAAAAGGATATCATGACTTTGAAACTTACTGATGGCGAATTGGTGAATTTGTATAACCACTATGAAGATGTAGAACGGGTAGCTTATGGTTTCATTGTTGTTTCATATCCCATCCCGGAAGGTTGTGCTGCCACTTATTTTCCGGAAGCCAATGTACTGGTACCTATCAACAGCGTGGCAGATAAAAGCAATACCCCCACATCCAAATGGGTGATCATTACCGTACGTAAGGCATAATATCATTGGGGATTTTTGTTTATAGAGGGTTCAAACGATATAAATTGAGGCAACCCCTTGGAATACATGATAAAAAACTTTCCATATTGAGATAAACACAGTAAATTTATATAGCAATCCACTCCTCTGATCGACCAAATTACCGCTACCCTACCGATCCGCTATTATAAAAACAAAAGCTCCTGTTATGAAAAAACGGTTACCTAGACACGTTTACCTGATGAATGCTGCCCGAAAGTTTGTAATAACTTCCGCATTGCTTTTATCGGCACAAATCATTTTTGCCAATGCCTGGTATGTGAACGACGCTTCCCTGGTTGGAGATGTGTTTACCACGGCTATCGGGAGCAATGCCAACGCCGGAAGCACTTCAGCTCCCTTCGCTACCATGCAATTTGCCATTGATGCTGCAACATCAGGAGATACCATTTATGTGGATGCCGGCATTTATAATGATGGTGATGTAACGGTATCAAAATCCCTCGTATTAAGAGGCGCAAAATTCGGGGTGAATGCCGGTCCGGCTGCTGTTCCCATCGGAAGAGGTACTAACGAAACAATTATCACAGGAGGTTCAGGTATTTATTATGGCCAATCGATCGATAATATAACCGTAGATGGATTTACCATCAACCTTGGTACTGGTATCCGTGGTATTGAAGCCAGGGGTTTAAATAGTGTGATCATCAACAACATCGTAATTGGTGTTGTAAACATATTGGTGCAACAGGCTGGCATTTCAACCAGGGCCAATGGACCTTTGCGTTTGCATAGTTACCTGGTATCGCACAACAATGTAATTGGTTGTCGTAACGGATTTTTCATTGATGGGAACCTGGAAAGTGCTTCAGAATTCAGTTACAATTATGCGGCAGGCTGCGTTGTAGCCGGTTTCCAGTTTGTAGCCAGCAATGGTCACCTGATCAAAGCCAATGTTTCGGAGAACAATTTACAAGGCATGCAGATCAACAAAGGCAATAACGTGATCACCCAAAATACTTTGCGCAACAATGCCAGGAGTGGAATCAGGTTGGTAGGTACCTCTAACCTATCGGGCAACGTGATCAATTATAATTATTTCATTGGAAATGATACGGCGCTTAATCTTACCAATCCCGCTGCAGGTGCTGTGAACAATGAAGCGCATTACAATTCATTTACCAGCAATAACATGAATATTGTCAGCACCCATGCTGCCAGCTTAAATGCAACCTGCAACTGGTTGGAATCAATCAACCCACCCGATATTGCTTTAACGATCAATGGGAATATCATTTATGATCCATTCCTGTCTGATGGGGTTGATTCAGATCCCGGGCTGGATGGATTTCAACCCATCACTTCCTGTATAATCGTTCCGGTGATCCTCACTTCATTTAACGCTGCCGTTAAAAATTATGATGTTATTTTAAGCTGGCAAACCGCCACAGAAATAAACAGCAGTCATTTTATCATTGAAAGAAGCGCTGATAACCAGGATTTTTACCCGGTTGGCCGTGTAGAAGCCAGTGGATATAGCGATATAAAAAGAAATTACCAGTTTACCGACAACAAACCTGCCTATTTTGACAGGCCAACATTCTACAGGCTTGCGATGGTTGACCGGGATGGATCGATGAAGTATTCGAGGATTTTGAATGTGATGCTTAAAACTTCTGGTTCTTATGTTCAATCAGTTTACCCGGTACCCGCAAAATCCGGAGAATTGCTGAATGGAAATTTCATTTCGGGTTTTGCTCAAACTTTGTCGATCACATTGGCTAATGCTGCCGGACAAATCGTTTTGAACAAAAAAGCGATGGTGATCAAGGGACTAAATAAACTGACCATAACGCTACCTGCTACAAGTAAAGGTGTGCACTTCCTTATTATCCGGTCAGAGGATGGACTGGTACAAAAGGTTCCGGTGACGATTTATTAATTGATTATAGAGATATATGATTTGAACCGGCTGCAATTGTAGCCGGTTTTTTTGTACATATTTTTTTGAGTATTCATGGTCTGACCATAATGTAAATTTGGCCATTTCACCATCCATTTTAGAGGATTATCTGGCTAGGTATGAACTGACATACAGCTTATTATATCGGTCTATTGAGAATAAAGTGAGATTATTAATTTATGTGCTGTTTATTTCAACAGGAAATGATGATGTTACCTGGTCTGACCATAATGAAGATTTGGTCTTTTCAACAGCCATTTTAGAGGAATATCTGGCAAAATATATATTGATTAACAACCTATTATTTCTATCCAAAGAGAAATAATATAGATTAATTAAAGATGTGCTGTTTTTTTCATCAGCAAATGATGATGTACCATGGTCTGACCATAATTAAACGCTATGCTCACATAAAAAAAGCCGGTATTAAACCGGCCTTTTTATCTTTAATCAAATCTAAAATTACAGATTATCAACCCTTGCTTCAATTACAGCCTGTATCGCCGGGTCTACTTTTGAAAGAACATCATATCCAGTTGCAGCTTCAATAGCATCTACAGTTGTACGTAAAGTTCTCCAGTTTGAATTCACAGTATTGGTATTTGGCATGATCACCGAAATAACCCGGGTACTGTTGCTTACCCTGCTAAGGTCATCACCACCATTGGGTAACACTACGATCACTTTCCAAAGCATAGATGGAACCGTTACCTGTCCATTGTTGATATTGTCGAAAGGACCAGCATTTCCCGAACCACCTACTCCATATGATCCACAAATGGTATAAAGCTCATTACCCTGGCCTACCAGTGACCTGGCATAATCTTCCAGTGTTGCCCAGGTTACCTGGTTATTAACCGGCGCCTGGGGAATAATATTGGTCATCAAAAATGTAGATGAATTTGCAGCTACGGTTGAAGTGCGGTCTGCTGACGGACACATATGTCCCCTGTCGAAACCACCTCCATTGTAACTGAAATTTTCTACATGGTACCATCCGTCAGGTAAATTGTTGTTCGACCTGAAGTCATCCTGGCGAGGCGTTGTACCCAGGTCTGATGCTGTTAAATGCCAGCTAACCCAGTTAGGAATTGCACGGTCACGATCATAAGAAACAGTATAATAACCTTCTTTCAACAGGAAATTATTAAAATTATTTACATCCGAAGTCGCTGAACTTGGGTTTCCCATTACGAGGTTACTGTCTGGCAGGTCTTGTGGCGGAACAACAGGTTCTAAAATGATCGGAACATTTTCCGGCGTTGGGTTAAATGAATCTTTTTTACAGGAATTCATTGTCATAATTGCCAGGAAAGCAATTACCAGATAAGTATATTTATTTTTCATAATACAACGCAGGGTATTCCACCTGGTGCTGTTTTAGTTTATCAATCGCCACGTAACCCTCTCGGGAATCAAGCGGCAAAATTATGGTTTTGTTTTTGATCTTGTATGCTTTAACAAAAATATCATCTACAATTTTTACACAAATTGAAGGATGATTTTAAAGGGGAAACCAATATAAAGGGTATGATTTCATTTTTTCTGAGGTATTGGCTGAAATTGAATAGTAAAATGATTAATGTCAACTCGAAAAGCTTGGAAATGCCAGCAAACAACCCGGCAAAATCGCAGCATTCCCCGTCCAATTGATTAATTTTAAGTAAGTACTTATCAATAATGTAATACCGTTTTGATACGACGCCTATTTTGCCTGCTGATTTTATTATCGCTGATGCGCTTTGCCCCGGCACAGGTGAATTACGAAGCTTTTGATTTCAGGCAGGTGGATAGCTTTGCCAAGACCATCAAATATGAACATGATTATCTTAAACTCGTAAATGATCTCACAACAGCTTATTCCCTTGACGTTTACCGGGCCCGATCCATTTTCAGGTGGATCACCGATAACATACAGTTCGATTACCGTTTTATAAACAGCGGCAAGGAACTAATGGCTCCGGATTGTGAAAATGAGCCAGATTGTATTGGCATTACACGTGAATGGGAAAATAACTACCTTAAAAAAATACTACGAACCAGGCGGGCTACCAGTGACGGATATACGAAATTGTTCAAGAAGTTCTGTGATCTCGTCTTTATCAGTTGTGAAGTGATTCCTGGTTATGCCCGCACAAAGCCCTACCAGGTGGGAAACAGCATGCCTGTTAATCATGTGTGGAATGCCGTTATGATCGACACTTCATGGTATTATGTAGATATAACCTGGGCAGCCGGCTATTGTACCGAGGATGAAGAAAGCGGAAAACTTCTTAAATACAGTAAGGATTTCAAAAATTATTATTGGCTCAATTCTTTCGACCGGTTTTCGAGAAACCATTATCCTAAAAAGGGTTTTTTTGTTGAAAGAACGAATTTTTCCAAAGAACAGTTTTTCAACCGGCCACATTATTATTCAGTAGAAGTGCTGGAAAACATAACCGAAATCCTTCCACGAACAGGTGTAATTAAAGCAAACAGAAATGATACAATTCATTTTGCGATTGAATACAGGAAACCTGTTTCACAGATCCAGGTGAATTCAAATATCTTCCGAAACCCATCCTTGTGGGTGCCGGTAACGGTTTCTAAAAGAAAAACAAAGATGGTCAAAGATACCTGGGCAGAAAAAAAGCAGGTATATATTCCCTTTAGCAGGAAGGGAGATCTGTATCAGTTTGATTATGTAGTGACAGATAATTCATTGTATTACCTGGAATTGCTGTTCGATTATAAACAGGTTATCCGTTACCGTATCAGAACAGGTAAGTAATGAAGCGTTATTTAGCTGAAATTCTGAATGCCCATAAATACATAAGGATTTACTGAAAGTTCTTTTTCAATTTGTTTTGGGAATTCGCCATATTGAAGATCGAGGAAACTATCGGCCTTGTTGATCTCCCAGAGTGTGATCGATGCATCATAAGTTCGTTCGCAGATTTCGGGCATCATATCGGTAATGAGCCCACGCCAGCAGGCTTCTTCCAGTTTTTCTTTATCAGAAAGTTTTTGGGTGAGTCCGGGCTCGTATTGATCACACCAGGGCCTTGAGCAGAATTTTGTGTTGGTAAACAGCAGTATTTCCTGTTGGGTAGAGTTTGTTTTCATATCGTTCATTTTATAACTATTGGGCCGGTAAGCATATAAACCAATGAAATAATGACGACACCGATTTATCGCTCATATGTAACGAATGAATTGATATTTTATTTTACTATGTATTACCAGGCAAGCTATCCGGTAAATGCAAAACTTTTTCCAGGGCATGCAATTTCTTTGTTAATGAAAAAATAAAAAGTTCATATTAAGTGTAGATTTCAGCGTAGAACGCATCCCGGTATCTTGTTTAGATAGAATTTGTAGTAAATTGTCTTTATGAATTATTTGAGGAAACAAGCAAAGTTGCTGATCGTTTTTTTATTCTTTTTTCAATCGAACCAGGCGCAGGTTATGCAGGGTTCCTGGGAAGGTTTTATGGGAGATGAATACCTGCAGGTGAATATCACGCAACAAAAGAACATGCTTTGTGGTTATACCTATGATTATGAACTGCTAAATAAGAATAGTTTTTGCAAAGCATATTTCAGCGGTTATTATGATAAGATGGCCGATCTATGGGTGCTGATCGGGCAGTCATTTATAAGCAATAGCGGATCGCATGTATTGATCCAGTTAAAACTCTGGCATGAAAGATCTGATGGGAAAAATACATTAAGGGGTCTTGTAACCATGAAGTCGTCGGCCAATTCTTTTTTTGGATTAGGATCCGGCGATCCTGTAAGGCTTACCAGGCGGGCAGTACGACCAAATAAATTACCCAATAACGAACCAACCTGCTTTCCAGAACCCGTTAAGCGCACACCCCCGACCGTTATAAAGCCCGGGACCAAACCCATAGTTAAAGCGCCTGTACCCAGGGCCCAGGTCATCAAACCATCCCCAGATATAAAAGATAACCCGGTTCAGGCGATACCGTTGCCAGGGAAAGATACCGTTTTAAACAAATCAATACCTATTATCGTAAAAAAGGAACCATTGCCATTGGATCAGAAAGTGACGCGTCGTAAAAATAAGGAGATCAGCAGGCTTATAGTAAACACGAAAAAAATCACGTTAAAAGTTTATGATAATGGAGTTGTAGACAATGATACGGTGAGCATTTATTACAATGGCCGTTTGCTGGCCAATAAACAAGGGTTAACCGAAAAGCCACTTGTACTCAATATTGAATTAGATGATGATGTTCCGCTGCACCGTATCACCATGTTTGCTGAAAACCTGGGAAGCATTTCTCCGAATACTGCCCTCATTGTAGTAACGGCGGGGGCTAAACGCTATGAGCTGCATTCGAGCGCCAGCCTGGAAGAAAATGCAGTAATGCTGTTTGAATATAAGCCGGATTGAAAAATATGTAACTGGAACTTTATCCTAATATCATTTGATACCCACCTTCCCATAAAAGCATTGCCTTTGTAAAGGAGCTTTGGATCTTCGATTTTATGCGGAAGATAGACATGTCGGCCCTTTCGATATCTTTATATGAACTCTGAAAAATTTTATTGCATACCGGGTAGGCATCGAACAATTCCCGGTAAGTTGGATTTGAATAGATGATATAAAGATCTTCTTTTCGAGTATCCATATGTTGCATGATATTGTCTACAACGGCCTGCATGGTCTTCATGCCAAATGGATTATAGAGATACAGCACATTCACGGTATCCGGTATCTTACAGGTTGTAGCATCCATGCGCATGATACTAAACCCGGTGTTTGAACCATGTTGCTGCATCTGCCTGCAATTGTGCATCGCCTGTTCCAGCGCCGGCTCATCCAGGTCTATTCCAGATACCTGTTCAAAATTCTGCTGCATTCCAAAAGCCAACACACGCCCCGCACCACAACCTATATCAAGCATGCGAATTCGATTACGCTTTACAGGTAGTTTCTTGAAAGCTTTTGACAACATGTAAAAAGAGGAAGTTGTGTTTTCGTGGCAATCTTTATTAACCGATTTTTCATTCGTTTCCGCCAGGTTATCGCTGTAATCAGGAAAAACGACGCCCTTTTTTTTGAGCCGGTATTTATAATAAACTTCATAAGTCATGTCCAAAAAGGTTCGGATATAACCTTTATACGCAACGTCCTTTTGAAAGACCCGATATTTCAAAGCCAGGTAAACAGTTAGTTTCATGTTGCTAATTTGAATGTAAATCAATCTGTTAAGCAAACAGATCAACCAGGTAAACGCAGCATTTCATATATGACTATTTACTCATAAACAATAATTGTGCCTAAGCATGATTTTGCAGGAAATAAGGGTAGTTTGGGTCAGCAGAAAAATCAGAAGAAATTATATTTATTGAACTTTCCTGAAACCCCACAAGTCGAAGTAAAAATCAACATTATCCAGGGGGGTAATTTCGTACACATAAAACCTGGATTTTTTCCCACCCGATAACATCGTGGTAAAATCGAGAATGATCCGGTTATCGGTAATAAAAGGTTGAAATCCCAGGAATGCATAGTCCTTGATCTGGTTGTTTTGATAATCAATACTGGCCAGGCAAGTAGCATTATTTACAACAGACTGACCATTTTTAGGGGCTGTTGATTGGTATACAAAGCAAATATTGTTGTTGGCAGATGCAAATTTCCGGGTATTGATAAAATCAAATCCGGAAAATGGTTTCAGTGTATCTCTTTTATAGCTTTTGTTTACTGGATCTACGGAGTAACTGCTTTTTTCTGAAAAATCATCAATGAAGGCCTTTTCATTCACAACAGTAGATTGCAGTGATTCGGGCAGATAAAAGATAAGTTTTACCCTGTCATTATCAAAGATCACGGTCATGGAATCTGTTATTGTTTCCGATCCACCTTCAACGGTTAAACGATATTTGATGATGCCAATGAAATTTTTCTGTGCAGTTGCCGTAAGAAAAGTTTGCAATAAGAATAAGAAGAGTATGGTCTTTTTCATAGGATATGCGGCTGCAGACAGCCATGGCTGGTATACAAGTCAGAAACGATTGACCGCTTAATTTTATTGCAAACAGTATAGGAATTTCCTGTGGGATTTATTTGATAGTAAAACGGAACCCGATTCCGTGAAGATTTTCTATCTGTACCTGTTTATCTTCAGACAGTATTTTACGCAGTCGTGATATGAATACATCCAGGCTTCTACCCATAAAATAATCATCATCGCCCCAGAGTTTTTTCAGGATCATCTCCCTAGTAAGCACCGTATCCTTGTTTTCTGTAAAGAGTTTCAGAAGTTCCGATTCCCGCTGTGTAAGCAGGATGGTTTCTTCGTTTATGCGTAAACTATAGTTTTGTGCATCAAATTGAAAACGCCCCAATTGAATGATCTTGTTTCCGGGCCTGGTTTTCTGCGAACGGTTGAGGAATACTTCCATCTTCAGCAGCAATTCTTCAATACTGAAGGGTTTCACGATATAATCATCTGCCCCGATTTTCAAACCTTTGATGCGGTCTTCTTTCAATGTTTTGGCCGATAAGAATAGTAATGGAACTTCCTGGTTCAGTATCCTGATTGCTGAAGCCAGTTCAAATCCATCGATCCCGGGCAACATGATATCCAGGATACAAAGATCGATGTGATTGTTTTTAAACACATTCAACGCCTCCTGCCCCTCACAACAATGCAGCACTTTATAGCCATGTTGCTCCAGGTTGTCTTTTGTAAGAAAAGCAAGCGTTTCATCATCTTCGGCGTATAAGATCGTGTACTCATTCATCTATTTAGGAATTTGTATGGTAATGCTGGTGCCTTCATTTTCAACACTCGTAACAGAAATTTTCCATTTGTGTGCCGTGCAGATCTTCTTTATGTAAAATAAACCCAATCCAAAACCTTTCACAACATTTGTCCTGTTGCCCTGAACCCGGTAAAACTTATCAAATATTTTATCCAGGTCGTTACGGGGAATGCCCATTCCTTTATCACTGAATATCATCAGGATCGATTTGCTGTTTTCTTCAAGGCTGATGTTAATTACCGGATCCGCTTTGCTGTACTTAATAGAATTATCAAGCAGGTTATAAATGATATTGGAAAAATGAAAAGGATCCGCCTGGATGGTTTTGTCGCCCAGGTTAGATCGTAAACTGATGCTTGCATGCTGGTGCCGTAACTGGATGTTTTCCATAATATCCAGGATAACGGTCTCCGGATGGATAGTTTCAAGCTTCATGCTAAATGATTCACTTTCCGTTTTTGCCAGGTCGAGTAATTTCTCCACGTGTTCATTTAGTTTATTGGCCTGCTGAATGATGATGCCGGTATACTTGTTCAGCTTGGGCTCGTCCTGTATCACCGGTTGCTGTATCAGGTAATTGGAAGATAACAGGATAGAAGAAAGAGGCGTTTTAAATTCATGGGTCATGTTGTTGATGAAATCCTTCTGCAGGTTTGCATACTTTTTTTGTTGCAACAAGGTGAATACAGAATAAGAATAGATGATGAGTACAAAAAACATGATCACCGAAAACACGATCCACAATTGCAGGGATGCATATATGGATTGATTTTTTTGTGGAAAATGAATGGCAAAATAATATACCAGGTTGGCCTGGCGTGGAAAATATTTCACCGTACTTACTTTGTTATTGTCTTTGAATGAAATGTAATTTCCATAAACCATCCCATCCGTTTCGCAATTGTAAATGGCATATTCAAAATCATTGACGAGGTCGAATTTGGTGAGCTCGGTTTTGAGATAAAATTCCAGCACATCAGCATTGAATTCCTGGTTCACATTCACCACATAGTAATCTTCCGAAACCTCCTTAACCGGGTTCAGTTGCGGCAGCTCATGTTTGCTATCGCTGTATAATTTCTTCACCACTTCCATCAGGGCTACATGTACTTTCTGACGAAACTTGTTTTCTTCCTGGTTAAAAGCCTGTTTTAGGAGGTATAACTGGATGATGAGGATACCTGCGATGGCAATGGCCCCCAGGATCATGATGATATTTAATTTATTGATGCGCATGCGGTAAATGGAAGGCAATGGTAAGCCAATATCGGTTAAAAAATTAGCCCGTTAACAACCTGTTATGATTTATTACACAGCTGTTAACCGTGATCTGGCCTTCCGGGTATTAGTTTTGGTTCATCTTATTATTAAAATTAAAACTTCTTGTTTATGAAATCAGTTAAATTATTTGCCATTGCAGTATCTGCTGCACTCCTTATGTCATTTGGCCAGCCAACACGCGCCGATCATTCAACCTTTACTACTCAAGGCTTCAACAGCATTACGGCCATTGTGTGGAAAATGGACGTCATCAACCTTGGTAAGATTCCTCAAGGGAAGCCAGTTGAAGTTGCCTTTGAGTTTTCCAATGAAGGAACAGATCCGATCGTGATTGCTAATGTGGCCACCTCATGTGGTTGTACCATTGCCGATTACTCGAAAATGCCCATCAAGGCTGGAGAAAAATCGTTGATCAAAGCCACTTATAATGCAGCAGCAGTGGGTGATTTCAATAAAGCCATCACCGTTACGCTTGCCGACAATGAAGTGAAAGTGCTGTACATTAAGGGAACAGTGATTCAATAAGAACTGGTTGTTTGTTGAAATGCATGTCTGGCTCTTTGGATCCGGCATGCATTTTTTATGTTTTCACCAGACTAATGATTATACCCAAAATAATTGCCCTGTCTAATGTAAATGTATAAAATCAGATAACATTAACGGTTTCGATTGATCCCGTCAAAATATTTGGCATTATTTTTACAGCTTGATGTATTAATCATTAAACATAAAAGAATGAAAAGAATTTGTTTTAGTTTGATCGTAACAGGCTTGCTCTTTATTTCTACGGCAGCCTTTTCACAGGTCACCAAAGTACCACAGATTGCCAAGGATAATTTTGCGAAACAATATCCAAAAGCAGAAAATGTAGATTGGGACAATGACGTAGTTCATGTAACAGTACAATTTGACCAGGCTGGTGAAAGATTGACGGCAGAATATTCCAATAAAGGCATCTGGAAGAGCACACAAAAAGACATTGCGTATGAAAAATTACCCACTGCTGTAGTGGATGGATTTAAAAAAAGCAAATATGCCGACAGGGAGGTTACCGATACTAAGATGATCTATTATCCTGCCGACGTGATACAATACCGGGTAAAGGTTGAAAAAAATGATATAGAAAAAAAATACGTCTGGTTTGATGAGAACGGAAGGTTGATCAGGGAATCGATTACCCTGTAAAAATCTGAAATTACCTGCTTAACACAATAACGTAATTGTGTAAACGTTATATAGCCGGCTTATTATGAGTAGGCCATTGTTAAGTATGAAAAATACTAAAAAAGAGCCCCGCATTGGGGCTCTTTTACTTTAATGTACTCTTAATGATTCACCTGATCTTTCGTTCCATTTTTTCATTGGCTTTTAACCGGATATCTCCCTCAAGATATATCATTGGCTCCTGCCCTTCTTTCCGGTATATTTTATAATGGTAAATGCCGGGCGAAAGTTCGAGTAAACATTCCTGTGAGTTTGCTTTCAGGTTTAATGGATTTGGTAAAGGTTTGTACATGCTGTCATTTACTTTTACGGAAAATTCTATCAGGAGGTCGTTGTTGCTGGTATTGTTATAACAAAGATCCGAACCGCCACGTTGCCCACCGGGGTCAGTTTTACCCGTTGGTGTCTTTTTAAATACCTTAACCAGTTCGATCAATACCTTACCTCCTTCCGTGATTTGATTTGCCGGTAACTGCGCAACCAGGTTTGTATTAAAAAAACAAATTCCTACAGTGATCATCCATTTCATATGCTACACATTTCTTTCGCTTCAGCAATAAAATTCGCATAATTATTCCTGCCAATGAAGTGTTAATCACCTGACTTGCCCGTTATTAATCTTCTTTTGAATGGTGTAAAATACATGGTCTTATATTTTTTTAATCCTTTTTACAATAACCTGTACGGGCTTGCGTTTAATGTATAGCTTTTTATGAGGAAGCTATTGTTTGTTATAGACATAACTGACACAAAAATGCCCCGAATCCGGGGCTATTTTTTTACATCACTCAAGTGAAATTTCTGCATCTCCAAACACCGGGTATCCCTGGCAAAGCAACACCCTGCCCTTTTCAATTTCATCTTCCATCAGCACTTCATTATAAGCCATCCAAATTTTTCCACGTTGGCAGGTGGCCACACAGGAACCACATCTGCCTGCCTCACAACTATAGGGCAAGTGTATATTCTTTTCCTTTGCTGCAGCCAGTATGCTTTGCGGATATTGAACCGTTATTGTATGAACTATTCCATCAACCCGAATTGCTACCTGGTGTGCCAACATATCTGGAGGTTTAGGTACAAATATCCGGGGTAACGAATTGAATTGCTCCTTATGGATAATGGCTGCGGGTATGCGGGTACGTAAGGTGATTTCGATCATGCGCATATATTCAAAAGGACCACAAAGATAAAATTGAGATATTGCCAGTTCGGCTGCACCAAATTCATCCAACCATTGATTCAATAACCAATTGCTCAGCCTGCTTTGATGTACATCAGGAATATCACTGAATAAATACCTAACCATTAAGCGATCGGGAAAACGGTTTACCAGATCCTTGATTTGATCCCCGAAAATGGTATCGGATTTGCTTTTGTTGCTGTAAATGAGGACCGCTTTCCCGGTACGGGTAAACAAAATCGTCTTCAACATGGAATAAATGGGTGTGATGCCACTGCCTGCTGCAAAGAAAAATAGTAGTCCATGCCGATCATGCTTCTCCGGTAAAGTGAATAAACCACCAATACCTGCCGTCAATAATAGATCGCCGACTTTAGTATCTGAAACAAGCTTTCTTGAAAATGTTCCATTATCTACTTTCTTAACGGTGATGGACAGGGGCTCATTTACATCGGGTGAAGATGAAATGGAATAAGAACGACGTTTTTCACCATGTTCCGTATAAAAAACCAGCGTAAGGAACTGCCCTGGTTTGTATGCAAGATCACTCCCACTCAATATTTTAAGGATAAAAGTTTTTGCATCGGCCGTTTCCCGGATGACCTGGTTGACTTGTACTTTTTGTATGGAAAATGAATGATTGGCCATGCAAGCTTAAAGATAAATGAATGGAAAGCATGTTTCAAAAAACAGGGTTCATTTCTGCCAGGTTACTTTTCTTCATTAAAGGTTTCGGCTGAAACATGGGATTTGCCCTGTATGGTTTGATCTGTCTGAAGGATATCCAGCATCAATGTATAAGATGGTGATCGATACCCATTCGCCGTATAGGTAAGACTGAAATCCAATATTTCACTGCTTTCAATATAAACGGCGTTGTCGGCAAACGCTCCCACACAACCCGATCCAGTTTTGTTTTCCATCCAGTTGTTGCCATAAGCTGTTTTCAGGAAATACTTTCCCTGTGGTATATTCCTTATTTCGAAAGATGACCCTTTTTTTATATAAATATACCTGATCGATTTTTTAGTTACCTGGTTCACGAGTTTGATCACAGCATCATATTGGTTGCCAACGCTGATGTGTAGACTATTATTCAGATCGAAATCGTAACGGGGCATGAAAATAGAACATCCCGGGATATCCCCTGTATGATAATTGGTCGTCGCCCAGGCTTCAGGATCTGCATTTTTGCTACCTGCCGGGGTGACATTCACTTTGGAATTTTTTGTAGCCGCATTTCCTTTATCGATTGAACTTTTCTTTATCATATTTTCATTCATCACAACTGCTACAATAAACAACAATACAACGGTTATCATCACTGCTGCAGCTTTGTAACTTTCGAAATAATTCTGGATCTTTTTTTGTTTCAACCAATGGCGTATTTCTTTTAATTTCTCTTCATTTCCTTCTGCGAGTTGAACCAGTTGCAGGGAAAAAGCTTCAGCAAAAGAAAAAGAAAGATTCTTCATTGATAAGATTGATTCATCAATGATGCCAAAGTTGATCTGTTTATTGCCATTAGCAACCAGGAAAGAAACATTGCGTTGGTTCAATACTTCGTATAATCGCTTATACACTATCTGCTGGTTTATATAATCCTTGTCTAAGGAAGCAACGCTGATGTGTACCTGCTTTGCCAGGTTGTAAAGGGCTTCGGGTGTGAGCAGTGTTTGTGTTTTGAATTGTTTCCTGTATTGAAAATCATAATCACTTCGTTTAGTCGTATGGGAAAGTACCTCATATGCTTCCTGCACTTCTTTGAATTTCAGTTCAGCTGATTTGTCGCCAGGGTTTTTATCAGGATGAAATTGCAACACAAGCCTGCGATACGATTTTTTTATATCATACGGTGTGGCACCCTGACTTACCCCGAGCGTTTTATAATGATCTTTCAGCATGAATCATTTTGGAAACCTGGAATTTCTTTTAACACGAATATAAATTAATACGGATACGGAAAATGATAAGGAATTCTTAATTATAACAACGGCAGGCCGCTCCTGTTTGAACCACCTGCCGTTTAAAAGCATTTAATTTAAATCACGCCCCGATCTTCGCATTCACAATGCTAAGTATTTCTGTTTCCAATGCCATGGCTTTGTCTTCAATGGCTTTGCCTTTTGCGATGATCTCTTTTACAAATTCCTTGTCATCATAATCAGTTGTGTTGATACGCACATTCATAAAAGCACCCATTACAGCACTGCGGGCGCAAAGTGCTCCCACTCCAGCATCAGAAACAGAATTCGGGTTGCCTGTTTCCGCCATGGCCCTGATCACTTCCATGCTTTCATAGGCCGTTTGCATTACGGTAAATGGAATATCTATGGCAAAGCGGGTGGCATCCTGGATGGCCCTGTTCCGCCAAAGTTTTTCATCATCATTCGACTTAGGCATGGCAAATGCCAGCAGGATGCGGTTAAATGCATGTGTATCCGCATCTACCAAACGAGTGAGTTTGTTTTTCAACACTTCACCTTTCTCGGCCCAGTTACTGAATTCTTCCCAGCGTTCGTCCCAGCCCTTTTTGTGCGATGATAAGTTGGCCACCATCGTTGCCAGTGAAATTCCTAAGGAACCAATATAAGCAGAAATAGAACCACCGCCGGGTGCCGGACTTTCACTTGCCGTTTCATCAGCAAAATCGGCAAGCGTCATGTTTATCAGTTTGCTATCGGCCTTATTGGCCAGCATATATTCAATGATCCTTTCTTCGGGTTTAAATGGACCGAGTTCATCGAGTCCCATCGATTTTACGGCGATCTTGATGAGTTCTTTTTCACTCACTCCCGTACTGCGCTGTTGTTTGCGCAGGAAATAGCGGCCGGCATCGGTCATGGCTTTCAGCGGGATCAATCCCACCAGCTCACTACCGGTTACGCGTATGCCCCGGGCATCAGCTTTTTTGCAAACTTCATCAAAGGCAATGTGTACGGGGGTTATATTGATATTGGTTAGGTTAATAGAGATCTGTGCTATGCCATATTCTTCAATGAACCAACCAATGGCTTTAACGCTTTTCAAACTACCCGGAATATTCACCGGTTTACCATTTTCATCATTCACTACTTTACCATTTACCCTTTTCACCCTACCCGCTTCGCGGATATCGAATGCGATGGCGTTGGCTCTTCGTGTAGAGGTGGTATTTAGGTTTACATTATAGGCCACCAGGAAATCCCTGGCCCCGATCACGGTTGCTCCACGTTTGGCATCAAAGGCAGCCGGACCAAAATCGGGTTTCCATTCTGGAAGTAATATCTTTTTTGAAAAACCTTCATACTCACCCGCACGGATAACCGATAAGTTGCTCCTGCTTTTATCGGGCTGAGCATCTTCATACAAGTATACCGGTAACTGCAATTCTTCTCCTACCCTTTTGGCCAGCTTTTGTGCATAGGCTGCTGTTTCTTCCATGCTGATGCCGGCGATCGGAATTAATGGACAAACATCTGTTGCCCCCATTCGTGGGTGTTCCCCCTTGTGTTTGCTCATGTCGATCAATTCACCAGCCTTGCGAATGGCCCGGAATGCAGCTTCTATCACTGCTTCTGGCTCACCAACCATGGTGACTACGGTTCTGTTGGTTGCTTTTCCCGGATCTACATTTAACAGCCGAACACCTTCTACTGATTCAATTTCACGGGTGATCTGTCCAATAACCTGGAGGTCATTTCCTTCCGAAAAATTAGGAACACATTCAATGAGTTGCATAGTTGTAATTTTAATTGGGTCGTGCCGATTTTTAGCACGGGTTTGATCAAAATATGTTTGTTTTATTATTAGTTGGCATTTCCTGTCATTTATAAGATCATCAAATGAATGACCCGTTGATCATCACTTTATCAACCAGGTTTTGTCCAAATGAATAAGGAAGATACGCCAGTGACGGAATATTTTTGGTGAAAATGAGGTTCGCTTTTTTACCCAGGCTGATGCTGCCCAGCTCTTGCCCCAATTCCATGGCAAATGCTCCGTTGATCGTTGCGGCATTTATCGCTTCTTCAGGCAGCATTTTCATCTGGATGCAACTTAACGCTACCACAAAATTCATATTGCCACTTGGCGATGATCCGGGGTTGTAATCTGTGGCCAACGCAATGGCACAATCCTGGTCGATCAGTTGCCTGGCAGGCTGGTAAGGCATGCGCAGGAAAAACGCTGCGGTGGGCAATAACGTGCCGATCATATTGGAGGTTGACAAAGCGCTGATATCCGCATCCGTCATGGTTTCCAGGTGATCGGCTGATATGGCTCCCAGTGCGATGGCCGATTGAATGCCACCAATGCTGTTGAGCTGGTTGATGTGCAATTTTGGTTTTAAACCATGTTGTTTCCCGGCTTTACAGATCGTTTCCATTTCTTCTACTGAGAAAAAGCCATTTTCACAGAATACATCAATGTAATCGGCCAGTTTTTCTGCCGCAATCACGGGCAACATCTCATTGATCACCTGTTCGATGTATCCTGCATGATCATCCTTAAACGCTACCGGGAAGGTATGTGCGCCCAGGAAGGTTGATTTGATCGATAAAGACGAACGTTCTTTAAGTTTTTTGATCACCCGCAGCATTTTGAGCTCACCTTCTACCGTTAACCCATAACCGCTTTTAATTTCGATGGCGCCCGTGCCCATCTTCGATACTTCTTCCAGCCTTTTCCAGGCGCTGTTGAACAATTCATCTTCGCTGGCCTCATTCAATCGCCTCGCCGAATTTAATATACCGCCTCCTTTGGCTGCGATATCGGCATAACTCATGCCCTTTAATTTGTAGATGAATTCTTCTTCCCGGCTACGGGCAAATATGATATGGGTATGGCTGTCGCACCAGGCTGGTAAGATACATTGACCCGATACATCGATCACGTTATTAGGAAGCTGTGGTAATTTTAATTCCAGTTCATACATATGGCCATACTCAGCAATGATCCCATCTTCTACGAGAAGGAATGCATTGTCGATGACAGGAAGTTCTGCCAGTTTTTTGCCACGGATTACTTCGCTTTGTTCGCGGATATTTACGAGTTGTTGTATGTGGGTGAATAACGTGGTCATGTTTATGAATGACTTAGTAATGATAATTGTTGATGACTGATGATATTAGGATTGTTGAGTTCTGATCACAGCGATTCCCAAACCTGTTTGCCAAATGCTTCCAGCCCGGGATCCCTGGCACCCATGAGCAATAATACACAATCATTGCTGAGGTGGGGTCTTACCTGTTCTAAAAACTGTTTCCGGTCTTCTACAAAGAATGCATTTTTTCCATTTTCTTTTATTTTTACGATGAGGTCATTGGCCGAAATGTCTTTTACAGCCGTACCGCCTGCATAAAAAATCTCACTCATCCATATCTCATCCCCTGGCCGCAACACGGCTGATATTTCGTGAATGAAATCATCTTTAAGAAATCTTGTTGGCCCGTAACCATGCGGCTGAAACCAGGCGACCACTTTAGGTGCAATGTGCTGGCAGGCTGCGATGGATGCGGCGCATTTTACCGGGTTATGTGCATAATCATCGATCACATATACCCCGTTCTTTTTACCCAATACCTGGTGCCTGCGGTAAATGCCTTCATAGTTTTTAAGCGCTTCGGCACAGGTTTGAAGGCTTACACCCAGTTGGTTGGCCACGGCAATAGCGGCCAGTGCATTTTCCATATTGTGTTTACCCACTGTGTTCATTTCAAAGCGGGTATCCCTTACCGTGAAACTGATCTCTAGCCCCTGCTGCTGGAAATTGATTGCCATATAACCAGCATCATGCAGCGGATCAGCAGAGAAGTCATGAACAACATCCTTCGATAATTGTCTTGCCAGCAGGTTTGCCTGGTTTACCATGAACAATCCCCGTGTGTTATTTTTGAATTTGCCAAAGATCTCCATCAGTTCATCTATCTCCTGGTGGTCTTTGTCGATATTGAGTAGAAGGCCCACTTCCGGTTCGTATTGCACAATGCTGCCATCGCTTTCATCAGCCTCTATCACCAGCCATTCACCAGTACCTACTTTTGCATTTCCGATCTTTCCTTCCCGTATGATGCTGGTGAGTCCTGCACCGCTGATGATACTGGGATGCATACCCGCTTTTTCTAAAATATCAAATAACATGGCGCTCGTTGTGCTTTTACCGGATGTTCCGCCCACAGCAATCGTCTTTTTGCTGGTCGCAATCAGGGCCAGCAATTCGCTTCTCTTTAAAATGGGGATCGACATCGACCTGGCTTTTTGCACTTCCGGTACAGTATCTTCCACAGCTGTGGAAACCACTACCAGGTTAGTCTCCGGTGTAATGCCTTCTCCATTCTGTAAAAAACATTGGATACCGGCAGCTTCCAGTTTTTCTTTGGTTTCATTGTAAGTACCGGGCAGAAAATACCGGTCACTACCCGACACCTGTTTACCGATACCGGCGAGGTATTGGGCAATGGCGCTCATACCCGTTCCGGCAACGCCTATGAAAAAAATGTAATTATATTCATCTAACCTGGATGTCATGGTTTTTTACTTTCGATGTTAAAAGGATGTGCTTCGGTATTAAACACGATTTTTTTTAAGTCTGCTGCTGACAAAGGCGCAAACATTAAATATGCATATTTGAGTGTTTCAGCAAAGAAAAAGCTTTCCATCGAATCAAATTGTTCCAGCGTTTTCACGTCTTTGATGGAAGCATACCCGGCTTCTGTAAAACAATGTTTGAGTATGTCATCTGTCATTTGTTTGGCCATCCACAGATAATCTGAATGCTCCGATTTCCTGAACAGGTAAAAACAACTTTCCAGGTTTTCGGGCCGCAGGATATAATATGGACTGCTTACTTTGTTGGTCTTATAATCAAAAGACTCGGGTTCCATGTTAAAATGAGTCCACATGTAGAAATTGGCTTCCTGGATATGAATTGCAGTTTTGATGTCGCCAGCATAGGCGCAAAGCCCGGCGTAGAAGGCATCCAATGCACCATATGAAGAGCCGGTTTGCTTTCCGGTTTGCATGTTGACCTGTTTTAGAAACCATCCATGATCGGTTGTATCTACCAGGTATTTTTTAATGGCGGCATTGTGGGTGTCAAAGGCCTTCTTAAAATCGGCATCGCCGAATAAGAGCCAGCATTTATACAGGTATTCATAATATGAATCGATATATCCGCTGATATGCGACTGGTTACTCAGCCATTTACCACTATTGATGTCGATCTTTTCGCCTACCAGCCCGGTTTTCGCCTTTCGCTTATACACTTCCATGATTGCTTTTTTGGCAGCACGATAGTATTTCTCATCGCCGGTTAGTTTAGATAATTTGCCGAATTCCATCATCAATGAGCCAATCTCTGCAGGGTTATTGGCACCATCCCTGGTTTTGCCGGTTTGAAGATGCACATAACGGTAAGGCATACCTGTACGGCTGTTGAAGGCTGGCATCATCCTATCCGCCAGGTCTATAGCAAGGGTTAGAAATTTCTTGTCGCCATCGAGTTCATACGCCGTAATCAAGCCCGCCAATATGCGAATGGTAACTTCAAAAACCTGGATATCATTATCGGTATCAAAATTCAGTTTCTCCAGGATCAGTTTTTTGGCTTCCATGGCTTCTGAATCCAGTCCAAGCATTACGAAAGTATCATAGGCATCCACGGGTGTCATCAGCATGGATTCCTTATACCATAATTTAGACGTTTTGCTAAGCGGTTTCAGATCATCAGCGCCCTGGGCATAGGTCATATAGCCCTTCCAGGCGTGTTGGGCAGCCTGTTTGATCCTTACACACATTTCCTTTTTCAGATCATCGGGGAAACGGGCAGTTTTGCCCTGTGCGAATGCGGAATGGGTGTTGGCTGCCAGGCAAAACATGCAGGTGAAAAAGACTAGTTTTACATTTCTCATTTGAACGCTAATTTACAGGTAAAAAACCTATCTCCTGGTGATTGGCATTCATTTGGCAGATTAAACTTTTAATTATTTTAACAAACGCTGAAATCTGTTGTTATTCATTCTGCGTTTATGATATACTAAATATGAATACAATGAAAGCCTGCATCATCACCATCTTATCCTTCGTTTTGTTTTGTTCCTGTGCCCAAACACAAACCAAGTCTGTAAAAATTCCGGCTGCAACTTCGCAGAAACCAGCGCCCAATGAGGCCGTGGCCACTTTTGCAGAAGGATGCTTCTGGCATTCAGAGATCGTATTTCAAAGCCTGGTTGGTGTAAGAGATGCGGTATCGGGGTATGCGGGCGGACAAACGAAGAATCCCAGTTATGAGCAGGTCTCAGGTGGTCAGACAGGTCATACTGAAACCGTACAGGTTTATTATGATCCTGCTAAGATATCCTATGCCACCCTGGTGGCTGCTTTCTTTGCCAGCATGGATCCAACATCCCTGAACAGGCAGGGCAACGATGTAGGTACAGAATACCGTTCTGCAGCTTTTTACAGAACCGAAGAAGAAAAGCGCATACTCGAAGCCGAGATAGCCCGCATCAATGCCAGCAAAAAATATAAATCAAAAGTGGTTACCGAAGTGGTTCCATTCAAGGCCTTTTACCCGGCAGAAGATTATCACCAGGAGTATATTTTACATCATCCCGAAAATTCTTATGTACAGCATGTATCCATTCCCGATTTCATCGAATTCAAACATTCATTCAAAGGGAATTTCAAACCTTAGTCCGTAAGGCTTTTACTTGTTCAGCGATTTATCGATCTGGCTGCCCAGGAAATAGCCAAATCCTGCACCCAGGACAATACCTACCAATAACCAAAGCGGTGATGTGCCTGCGGCAAACCAGGCAATGGCCAGTGATAAAAAGGCACAGAAAATGACCGTTACCATTTTGGCCGATCCTTTCTTCTTCTTGTGTGGTATATAATCAACATGTGGATGTTTGTGTGCTTCTCTTTTTTTAGACTCTGGCATCTTGTTTATTTTAAATGTTATAAAATTTCTTTCAGTTCTTTCTGGTAATCGTATTGCAGGTCTTCATGCATCGTATCAATGGCGGCTTTGATCTTTTTTATTTGCGATGCGTAAAGGTTTGTAAGGGCAGTGCTTTTTTGCAGGGCTAGTCCGGATTCTTTTATTTTACGGCAAACATGCATCAGTAAAGTTGCTTCAGTTGGTTTTAACCCACTGTACTTGATATAGCGGTTGGTGATGCGAAGGATTTTACGAATGTTCTTTTTAGCGATGTACAGGTTCTTTATATTCAGCTCCAGGAAGGCTTCATCAATTTCATTTTTTACCGAACCGATATACGCATTTTCATTGTCGGCTTCAAAGAGCAGGTAGGTTAACAGCTCTTTGTTCTCCTTTTTGAATTTGGTAAGTTTAAGGCAAAGCGACAGTAATTTGGCTTGGGATTGATGTTCCAGTTCGGTTTTTATGTCTTTTACAGAGGCTGCTTTCATTGATGCCCGATGAATTTACGCTATAAACTTAATTAATAAAATATTTAGTTTAGTTTTAAAAGTACATCATTCATCCGCAGGATGGAATGTTTTAAACTGCAACTTGAAAAGATCGCTCCCTTCTCCCATCAGTATTTTGATGCTCGTGATTATTATTGCTGCTGCGGCCACCTGGCTCATTCCGGCCGGGAAATACAATACACTTTCCTATGTTTCCGGAAATCAATTTGTGTACAGTACACCTGGTGCGGATTCATCCCTTCCGTTTACCCAACAAACGCTCGACAGCCTGCAGGTGCATATTCCACTGGAAAAATTCAGCAGCGGGGCTATTCGTAAACCGGTATCGGTGCCGGGTACATATCAGAAACTTACCTCCAAAAGGCAGGGCATCATCCAGGTATTGATGGCACCTATCAAAGGATTTTACGATTCGGTAGATATTATCTTATTTGTACTATTCATTGGTGGATTCATGCAGTTGTTCAATGAATCTGGCGCCATGGTCAGGGGATTAACTTCCTTATCCTATTCCATGAAGGGCAAAGAATCCTGGCTCATTATCATCCTTTGTTTCCTGTTTTCTTTTGCCGGTTCATCTTATGGCATGGCTGAAGAAACCCTGGTATTTTACCCGGTGATGGTTCCTTTGTTCCTGGCAGCAGGGTACGATCTGCTGGTACCGGTAGCCGTTATATTCGCCGGTTCGCAGCTTGGCACCCTGTCGTCATTTACCAATCCCTTTTCCACCATCATAGCTTCCAATGCGGCGGGTGTTAACTGGTCGGATGGGTTGAATGAACGCATCGTCATGTTCATCCTTACCACCTTTGTCAGCATCTGGTATTTTGTACGTTATGCGAAAAAGGTAAAGGCCGATCCAACCGCATCCATTGTATATAAGATCCATGGGCCTGTACAATCTCTTTACCCTGCAATTCATCCTTCCGATGCTAAGGATAGCCGAATTGATAATAAAACAAAATTATTGTTGCTGATATTCCTGTGTTCCTTTTTAGGAATGATTGCAGGCGTGGTATTACTCGATTGGTGGCTTACCGAAATGACGGCATTGTTCTTCGGTTCGTCGATATTACTAGCCATTGTATTAAAGCTATCTGAAAATACATTCATCAAACAGTTTATACAGGGCTGCAAGGATATGTTTGCGGTAGCCATGATCATTGGCGTGGCCCGTGGAGTAACCATCATCTTAAATGAAGGACAGATCAGCGATTCTATTCTTTATTATGCAGCTAACCTGGCGAGTACCATGCCGCCGGTGTTATTTATTGTTATGATGCTTGTTTTGTATATGATCTTCACTTTATTCATCTCTTCTTCTTCCGGCATGGCCGTACTTACGATGCCCATCATGGGTGCTTTGGCTGTTTTGGTGCATGTACCTGGGCGTGAAATTGTGAATGCGTACCTATTTGGAATGGGCATTATGGGATTTATCACGCCAACGGGACTCGTATTGCCTTCCCTGGCCCTGGTGGGGATCGGCTTCAAAGCATGGTGGAAATTTATCTCCCCGCTGCTGCTCATCCTTTTCATCCTTTGTGCGGCCTGCCTGGCCATTGGTATATTCCTGAAATAATGTAGGAAACTTCGTGTAATTAAAAAAACCTTCCAATGGAAGGCTTTTCATAGTGGGTGTTTTAGAGGTAGCAACGGTTTTGCTGAACAATAACGCATGGTATGTTAAAGCTATTGTTGCAGGCTACATACATTTAATATTGTGCAGCAACCGGTTTATTTTTCAAAAGATATTTCGCTGGATTAAGCGGGACAAAGAAAAAACCTTCTCGGTAGAAGGTTTTTCAAGGATTGGTGTTTTCAAAGGTAGGTTGGGTTGGTTTTCCAGGGGATAAAGGATAAGTGGTTTCAGTGGTAAGTTGTTGGTTTCTGGGATAAGGATCTATTGGTTTTTTTGATATTGGATATTTGATAATGCAAAGCTAAAACTTCCGTTTGGCGCTGTTTGTAGCTAATTAAGGAACCGCTTATAGAAAGATCACGAATCATTCTTGCTTTACGTCAGCGGGCTTCCTTTTCAACACTAACTGCTTAATTAACGTGGAACATAAAAAAAACCTTCTGCCTGAAGGTTTTTTTTAGTCAGGTGGTTCTCGATTTTTAAACGCCTGGCTTTTCTAAGATTGGATGTTGCATTTTTCAGCGATATTGGATCATTGGTTTCAAGGAACTGAACGTGGTTTTTTAATTGGATGTTGATACTGTAAAAGTACATGGAGTGATTTGCGATGTTTGTAGATGAATGCATAAACTGCATTAGAAAATTATCTAATGCCCATTTCTGCCTGGTTGGGGTTAAGACAAAAGAAAAAAACCTTCCGTAGAAGGTTTTTCAAAGAATAACTGTTTTCATTGGGGTACGTTACTTGCTGGCTTTACAGGATAAGGATCAGCTTTTTCAAGGATTTGGATAAGCGGGTTTCATGGTTAGGATATTGATAGAGTAAAAGTAGCACTAACCAATACAACCCTTTGTAGCTAAATGCCATGAATCTGCATAGAAATCGTTCTATGCTATAAAATGAATGAAAATGAAAGAAGAAAAGTCAGGGCATAAAAAAAACCTTCGTTAGGATCGAAGGTCTCTCACAGACAGTACTTTTTTCAATGATAATTGGATCGAGGCAAACTACAGTCTTTCTAATGATATTGGTTGTGGTTTCCGGATATTGGAATCTTCGGTGTTATTGGATTTTAAAGCGGTGTTGATCTTTCGTCGGTATTGGATGTTGCTGATACAAAGATGCGAAGTATTTTCATGGTTTCTTGTAGCACTGCATTGATTGATTTGTAGTACAGAATATGACGGTTCCCCACTTTTTCGTAAATCCCCGATAATTCTATTCGTAACCTTACGAAGTATTTTTGCGAATTCAGCTCCTGATAGGCTTTTACATAAAAAAGCCCTCATGTAAACATGAGGGCAATAAGGTATGAAATGTTATTATTACTCTACTACAATGTTCCAGGGGGTGTTGATCTTTTTTCCTTCGCGGTATTCTTTTTCAATTTCTGCTTCGCTTTCGGTTTGATTGAAAGCCGGATCAAGTAACAGGGCCTTTTCTTCTTTGCCAGCTTCAACTACGTCGCCGGGCCCAATGAATAATTTAATATTGCGGATATCCTCTTCCGTTATAATATCATTTATGTCTACCAGGTGCCGTTGGATTTTATTGTAGGTTGCTTCATCGCGATAAGACCTGGAAGCTACCAATCCATTGATCGGCTTGATTTCGTTGATATTATTTCTCATGATTGAATATTTACGTAATGGTACAACAACATTCAACAGCAGCAACACGAAATTGAAAAGATAATATTAAGATAATATTGATTTTTTCCGGGATAATTTTACCCACATCGGGATGTGCATTCCCGGTTGACTTTTTTATGCCGGATTGGCCTATTTTGCAAGCATAAAATTCTTCAATATGTCAATTTTCAGGAAAACCGGCATTACGCTATGGATCATTGTTTTTTCATTTGCATCTTTTGCCCAGGGCATCACATCAGCCCAGATCGATTCACTGGTAAATCTAACTTTAAAAACTTTTGATGTACCGGGCATTGCGGTGGCCGTAGTGAAGGACGGACAGGTAATTCATTCAAAGGGATATGGGGTACGATCGCTAAACAGCAAATTGCCGGTAGATGCCAACACCCTCTTTGGCATCGCCTCCAACAGCAAAGCTTTTACAGCAGCGGCCCTGGGCATGCTGATAGATGAAGGCAAACTCACCTGGGACGATAAGGTGACCGATATCATTCCCGAATTTAAAATGTACAATCCATATGTTACCGATGAATTCACCGTTCGTGACCTGCTCACTCACAGAAGCGGGCTGGGTTTGGGTGCCGGTGACCTCATGTTCTGGCCCGATTCAAATAATTTTACGTTGAAAGACATCATACACAACCTTCGGTTTTTAAAGTCAGTATCGGGTTTCCGTACCAAATTCGATTACGATAACCTGCTATACATTGTTGCGGGCGAGGTGGTGGCCAGGATCTCGGGAAAAAGCTGGGAAGATTTTATTGAAACCCGTATGATGCAGCCCATTGGTATGTTGGGCAGTGCGGCTTCTTTCAGCCGGGTAAAAGACAAGCGAAATGTGATCGATCCGCATGCACCCGTGGATGGCACCGTAAAAGTGATCCGCCGCGACTGGAGCAATGTTGCCAATGCTGCCGGCGGCATTTACAGCAATATCACCGATATGAGCAAATGGGCCATCCTGCAGATGAATGACGGACAATACGGTGAAAAACAAGCCCTGAAATTATTCAGCAAAGATGTGCATGAAGAGATGTGGACGCAACAGACCATTATCCCGGTAAGAGGCCCTTCTCCTTACAATACACATTTCTCGGGTTATGGCCTGGGTTGGTTCCTGGCCGATGCCATGGGTTATAAGCAGGTTTCCCATACAGGCGGATTAGCGGGCATAGTTACCCAGGTGACGTTGTTGCCCGAATTAAAACTCGGCATCATCGTATTTACCAACCAGCAATCCGGCGCAGCCTTTACTGCAATCACAAATACCATCAAAGACAGCTATTTTGGTATTAAAAATGCCAATCGTGTGAAAGATATGCACGATCGTGTAGTGAAGAATGAAGCCAACGCCAAAAAAATAACCGGTGAAGTGTGGGCCGACATTGCAGCGCAGCAAAAGGACAATACTGCCAAAGTGGATATGAAATTATTTACTGGCACGTACCGCGATAAATGGTTTGGTGACGTTGAGATTAGCATTAAAGATGGCAAAACGATCTGGCAATCCAAACGCTCTTACCTGCTTACCGGTGAGATGTTCCCTTACAAAGGAAATACCTTCATTGTAAAATGGAATGACCGCAGCCTGGATGCTGATGCATTTGTGAAATTTGACCTGGATAACAGCGGCAAAGCTTCGGGCATGAAGATGGAAGCCATCTCTCCCCTCACCGATTTCAGTTTCGATTTCCAGGACCTCGAATTTAAGAAGCAGCCTTAATCTTTTAAATGAAAAGTTTGTTTCATGGCTTTCATCATGCCGGGAGTTGACCAGGTACCGGGAACGATCATACGCCGGATGGTGTACAAGGGTTCAATGGAATCTCTTTTCGATGAAAGGATGAATGCCATTTTATAACCCCGGCTTTTGATTTCTGGAATGGCGGCCTGGTTCCAGATGCCGAACGGATATGCAAAATAACGGATAGGCTTGCCGGTAATGCCTTCCAGCTTGTGTTGAGGATTTACCAGTTGGGTATCCCAGTCGGCGGTTGTGTACTTGGTAACCATGTGATGATCCCAGGTATGACATTCTACCTGGTGTCCTTCATCCGATAATTGTTTGAGCTGTTCCTTGCTCATATAACGTGGACGGTTAATCGAAATAGTCATTACAAAATACAATCCCTTAAAACCATATTTATCCATTTCTGTTTTACCGATGCTGAATTGTTCTTCATCCGTATCATCATAGGTGAGCATCACCGGTTTAGGTGGAATGGGTTTGTTATACAGCAGGTAATCATACAACTGATCAGGCGTAATGGTTTTATAGCCGCTGTCGTTCAGCGCTTTCATCTGTTCTGCAAATGCTGCTGGAGTAACCGAATAACTTTTCATGCGTTCACTTTCACCCGGCCTGAAATTACGGATATGGTGGTAGCACAATACGGGCACTTCCTTTTTCGCGAGGATAGTTGCCAGGTCATTTGCTTTTACTGAAGAAGTCTGCAGGCTGTCTTTGGTTGATTTACCTGCCTGGGTTGTATTGTTTTTTTCTTTTGAATCTGTGCTGCTGCCTTCTTTGCAGGAAGCGGCTACCAATAGTGTAGCCAGGATCAGTACCTTGTTGAATGTCATCTTTTGTGCCGGATAAGTTTATTGATATTGAATGTAGATGGGTTTGGGTGTGAACTTCAGCAGTTCTTCGGGTGTGTACAATCCCATGGTATTTTTCTTGAGGTCGTTCTTATAAAATAGTTTAAAACCGGTAAACTGTACAGGCTCTTTAAATATGTACCTCAGCCAGGTAGAACGTTTCAGGATCTTATCGCCCCAGCCATCCATATCGATCACTACCTGTACTTCCGGAACTTTTTTAATGTTTTCGAAGTTCGTGATCATGCCTTGTGTAAAACGATGCACCACCAGGATCTTGGGAGGGAGGTTATTTTTTTTCACTACATCGGCGAGAAAGTCAATCGCTGCATTGATGTCATCCGGATTGAATGAGCCGATCTTGGAACCGGGAATTTCTCCATTCTTTAATGAGAATTCCGGATCAATGCCGAGGTGAACACCAGGCTGTTTCAGGTAAGGCTCCAGGGCAGGCACTTCATCTTTCACGAAGCTATGTCCAACCTGTATGTCAACAAAAACCAATGCGTTGATCTCTTTTGCCCAGGCCATGATGGTATCTATCTGGTGAAAAGGCATGCGCATGCGGTGTTTGCCATCTTTACCCGGGGCTCCCTGGGCCGTAACAGCAACATAGTGCAGTGCTGGTAATACCGGCATAGAGGTATCAGCTGCCTGCCACCTGGCCACTTCTTCCTTTAATTTAGTCAGCATAGAGTCTTTGGGTATTTCGCCAAGGATGCCCATTCTTTTCGAATACAGGTTACCGTAGAATGCCACGATGCGGTTGTATGGCAATAAAGCGCCGGGTAATGGATAAGGGCCTTTCGGCGGCCAGCGGCCAGTAGTATCGTTATTGCTCATCAGCAACATTCTCCGGTTATAATCGGCCGTATCAAACTCGTAATGTGAAGTTGCCGGCATTTTGGCCGCAGGCTTGATAACGGAGTCTTTTTGCTGGGGAGACTGTTCACCGGCTGATTTTACATCATTGCAGGAGAAACAGCCAAGCAGGCAAGTGAGTGCAAAGAATGCCTGGTAACGGGGGGTTATTGTTTTCATTAATACAAAGTTATTTTAATTAAACGATGCGCAAATTTGATTAACGTAGATTTATTTAAATAAATGTTTTGGGCTTTTGATTAAAATAGAAGAATTACTGGTTCGCTATATTCTTTTAGTAGTGATTCTTTTACTTTTTTGCTTCTCCAAAAAAGTAACAAAAAAAGAGCCCCGAAAAAAATTACATCCTTTTTTCGGGATTGTTCCCTGATTAAACTTTTGCACTACTGTAACCTCAACTTCAGTTCCCTGATCACGAATTTGAAATACCCTAACATACAAATGATTAACAAATACTTTAAAAGACTTCGGTGATTTGTTTTTCCCCCTGATTGAATAATATCGTATCAACAACTTTTTTATTGTACAGTAACCTGGCCACCGGTGCATTGGGTGAAATCGCCAATATCTTTTCACCTTCAAAGCTGATGGCTCCGAGTCCGGCTGCTATGAAAAAGCGAACATCCCCTGCAATCACGAAAGCACCTGCTCCTGCTGAAATTCTGACCTGGCTACAATCTATGGCCAGCAAGGCTTCCAGCTCTTTCCGGTTTTCAGATAACTGCCGGGCATGCAGGTCTTTTTGAATATGATTCATGGCCCTGCCTGTTTCATATTTATCACCGGCACTGCTTTTTTCTTCAGCATTGGCGGCCAGTTGAGCCTGCTGCATGGCTTCGGAAGCGAGATGCATCCTTTCTTCGATCAGGGCTATGCAATGCGATCGGAGTTTTTCCTTGAATGCAATTTTCTCTGTATCCGTCATGCGTTTCTGTTGATGAAACCTTATGTGAAGTGGGAAGATTTGTTTAGATCAGTGTTTTCGACATTTTGCCGATCATCACACCATTCTGGTAGATCTGCATCGAATAATTTCCTTTTTCAAAATTATTGGTGCTTAATGAGAAGCTCAGGTGTTTTGCTTCGCCTTTGCTGTATTCGAAGCGTATTTTGCAGGAGTATATTTTTTTGCCTTCCCTTGTTTCGAAGCTGCCCGAATCCCATCCCGAGTTTTGCAATACCCTTCCATTTGGTTGTAGCACGACGATCACGATCTCGGCGTTATTAAAGGCTGCATTATTATTCCTTACGGTGAAAGTGCCAATCATTTTATCGGTTTGAATGGCCTGGTAGGTTTCCTGCTCTTTTTCATCCTCTACCATCATGGCCGAAAGTTTGAGTTCGGATGCGGCAAATACAGCAACGGGTGTATTTTTTTCCGGGGAGTTTTTATTATCAAAAACAGCTGTACGAAGGTTTTGCACGGCATCTTTTGTGTTTCCGGCCGATAGTTGTTCCAATACCGATTTAAGCCTGGCATTTTCCCGTTCAACCTCCACGTTTCGGTCTCTCAGTTGTTCAACTTTCTTTTGAAGTTCGCCGATCTTCGTTTTGGCGTTATCGATATCAGCCTTGCTGCCTGGGTTTTTCAACAGGATGGCGATCTCGTTGCGGAGTTTGTAAAATTCGCTTAGCCTGATGTCGAGGTTACCTTTTAGCGAATCGGCTGTAAGCCAGGTAGAATCAAGGGTTCCCACCGAATTGATGGTGGCTGTATACACTCTTTTAAGTGAATCACGGGTAGCGTTAGCCGCTGCGGTAGAATCTTTGATCACATATACCGTACCCGATTTGGCTTTGGTGAGGTCGTTGAACTGGTAGCCCCATGTCCACAACAAGGCAAATGAAACCAGTATTAACAATACGGAAACAACCAGTAAGAGTATCGACTTAGAATCTTTCATGAATGCTGGATTGGGTTTGCCCGCTTGCTAACAACTTATTTGGTTCCGCTGATGCTTTGATCAACATAAGCGCTGATCCAGCCCACGGCTCCATTCTTCACCAGGAAGAATTGCTTTTTATCATAGATGCCTTCAAACTGGCGCATGATCTTTAACAACAAGCCGGTACCGGCCATGAGTGAACGCTGATCAAATACTTTGTTCACTCTCTTCACTTCGGTCCCGATCAGGTTTTTATCAAGTGTAACATCCGTCAGGTTTTTCTTTATCGCTGAATCAGAAAATGACGCGTGATTGGTATAGAGTTTTTCGCTGAACTTCAACACTTCATCATACGTAACCGGAACCACGGGATTCTCAACCAGTTCGGGCAACATAAGTGTTGCAACCGACCAGGCAATACCGCCGCTGAAAGCGATGTTATCACTCATATTATACGCACCACTCAGGTTTACTGCATAAATCACTTCGGTATTGGCTTCGCCGGCGAGTACCCGATACAGTTGTTTATTAAAGTTGGGCAGTGTCTTATCTTCCTGTGTTCTTTTGTCTACCGCATTGGCAACACTCTTGGTACCCCAGGTAAGTTGAAAAAGTTTAAAATCCTTTGTGTTGCCACCGGGAAAATATCCTCCTTTAGTGTTACCACTTCCGATATCGATCAGGAATGTATTATAGCGCCTGGTAGCAGGAACAATGCCGAGATGAGATAAACGGGCTTCTTCAGTTACATCAATCACATTCACCTGGCGTAGTGGTTCGTTGATCCGTTTTTTAAAAGAATCAGCCATGCTCAGGATCCAGCTATTTTTATCATCTTTTTCAGCCTGTATTTTTACCCCGCTGCTGAAAACGGTAAAGATCCTGTCAGAAGGAATCTCGTAGTTTTTCAAAGCAACTGTGAACAATCCATGCAATCCATTCAATGTAGCCTGGAATGTTGGTTGGGTAAATGATATAAAATCGGTATTTACCGAAGTATCTTTTAAAATGGTGAAACTGCTGTTCTTTTTGCTGCTTTTGCCCACTTCCAAAAGGCTCATCTTCACACCTTTTGAACCTACTTCAATGCCCGCATACACGGCTGCATTCTGAAAATTCTGTTTTACACTATTTTGTGCTGAAGCGGTTAGTAAAAAGAAGGAAAAAAAGACAGTAACCCCCCATTTAAGCCTGGAATGAACGCTGTACATGTTTGATAGATTAGTTTGGAATTTAAAAGTACTAAAATAACCACAGGCCAACCGTTGGATTGGCCTATTGTGTAAAAAATGTGATTAAGATTTGAGTGGATGGCCGACCTGCAAAATCAATTCGTGATGATCACTTTTTCCATGATATCGCCGCCACGGATGTCATCTACCACATCAAGTCCTTCTGTTACTTTTCCAAAACAAGTATGCACCCCGTCGAGATGTTGTGTGTTGCTACGGTTATGACAGATGAAGAACTGCGACCCGCCTGTATTTGGCCCACGGTGTGCCATTGAAAAAACCCCGCGGTCGTGATGTTGTTTACTACCCTTGGTTTCGCAGTTGATGGTATAGCCCGGACCACCCGAGCCATTGCCGATGGGGCAACCTCCCTGTATCATGAAGTCGGGAATCACGCGGTGAAAACTAAGGCCATTGTAAAAGCCTTCCCCGATAAGTTTTTTAAAATTGGCTACAGCGATTGGAGCATCGTCGTCGTATAGTTCAAAGCTGATGATGCCTTTTTTTGTATGAATTTCGCCTTTTGATAGTGTTGTGTCGCTCATGGTTATGTTATTAAGGCCGCAAATCTATGATAAAAATATGAGTGCTGCACTGCTACTCACGGATCTTGAACGGGAAAGGTTTATATCCCGGAGAAGTACCAGGCCGTTACTTTTCCAGCAATCCATCAGTCTTCCATTGAGCAAATACATGAATGATGCTATCACTTAGTTTAGCATGTTTAAAAGGCATGAAGCCTTTATCACCAGGATTGAGGTTGATCCGCTGTAAAATCTCATCAATATTATTCTTTACGGCTTCTGCATTATCGAGCGCTTTTTTAAAACCCTTTGGTGGAATATGACATGGAGAGCAATTGGCGGTTACCAATGGTTGCACATCTGCCAGGTAAGTGACTTTTGCCGGTGGTTGGTTTGCAGCGGTTTTTTTTGAAGATGCACAGAACTGGAGCGTGAACAGGCTTGTTACTGCTAAAACAATCATGACTTTTTTCATGTAGCCGTATTTTTAAATGGTTGTGTTTATGCCAACAAGTTATTTATTTTACCGTATTTAATGAAATATGCTTTTCATTTATCCAGGCGAGCGTTCCATCTTATTACTACCAGTTTAAAAGATCGATCTTTGATTCGAAAAGTTCTTTTTAAAAGATAAGATTTACATTTATAAAACAGAAAAGTTAAATTATAAGACAATTATGGGAAAAGGCAGGCTTGAAGCTTTTAGTGATGGTGTTATAGCGATTATCATCACAATCATGGTTCTGGAAATGAAAGTGCCTCATGGTGCCGATATTGCTTTGTTGAAACCCATCTTACCAGTATTCATCAGTTATATACTAAGTTTCGTTTACATCGGTATTTACTGGAATAATCATCACCACATGCTGCATGCTGCCAAGCAGGTAAGCGGACCCATTCTTTGGGCAAATCTTCACCTGCTTTTCTGGTTATCGCTTACTCCTTTTGTAAGTGGCTGGATGGGAGAAAATAATTTTGCCCAATGGCCAGTGATCGTGTATGGCATCGTGTTACTCATGTGCGCCATCGCCTATTATATCCTGGCACAAATGCTGGCGAACATTCATGGTGTTAATTCTACGCTGGCCATGGCCATTGGTAAAGACAGGAAAGGGATCATTTCAATTGTTTTATATATACTGGGTATTTGTTTTTCCTTTTATCATTCATTGATCGGGTTTTCGTTTTATGTGATTGTTGCCATCATCTGGTTCATTCCCGACAGGCGAATCGAAAAGAAACTCGTTGATCATGACAACCCGAATAGCATTGCATGAAAAAAAAGACATTCCATATAAATTTCATCGGGGAAAAGCAGGTCGAGATCGAAGAAGGCGAATCGATCCTTACGGCGTCGCTTAAATCGGGCATTCCGCATTACCATAGTTGTGGAGGAAATGCACGTTGTACAACCTGTCGAATCCTTGTGCAGGAAGGACTGGAAAACCTGAACGAGATCAATGATAAAGAAGCAGCATTGCGCAAACTCATCCCATTTTCAAAAAATGCACGTCTTGCCTGCCAGACCTTTGCGAAAGGTCCTGTTTCGCTTCACCGCATGATCAAAGACGATTCGGATCTATCACTATACCTGGATGAAGAAGAAGGAGAATATGATGAAACGGGAGAAGAACGAAAGCTGGTATTGTTGTTTCTTGATATCCGCAATTTTACACCCTTTATAGAAAGTTATCTTGCCTTTGATGTGATCCATATCCTGCGAAAACTATTTCGCATTTTTCGCAATTGCATTCAGCAATACAATGGAAATATCATTGAAACAGCAGGTGACGGATTATACGCTGTGTTCGGTTTTAAAACAGACCTTGTAAAAGCCTCGAAAGAAGCTACGGCGGCGGGTTTTGCGATGCTCGAAGGCATCCAGCTGTTCAATAAGGAATACGTTGAAAAATATTTTCGTCACCATTTCGAGATCGGCATCGGCATTCATTGCGGCAAAGTGATCGTTGGTAATGTGGGGCTTGGTATCAACAACAATCTTACGGTGATGGGATTGCCGGTGAATATCGCATCCCGTATACAGGCAGCCACCAAAGTACTTAACAATAATTTCATTGTGTCGGAAGATGTTTTTTGCAGGTTGCAGTATGCCGATGAAGTGCCTTCTTCGCATATCCGTTTGAAAGGGATCAAGGAGCCAGTGAAGATTCATTTATTAGGAACTGCTTATCTTCCGACGGCTGGTTAGAAATCGGACCTCTCAAAAGGTTATCCTTAACAGTTAGTTTATCTTACACCTTCGATGCTCACGAGCTCCACCACCCTTTCTTTTCCTTTTAATAAAACTGATCCCAGGGATTCTGTGATGTATTTATGTTCTGCTTCGTGATGATCGAGTACCAGTTTCGACACAAGCAGGTTCTTTTGATACTGGTTGCAAATGCCCTGTATCCTGGCAGCCGTATTTAGCGTATCGCCATGATATGCCAGGTCTTTTTTGATTTCACCGATCTCGATTACAGTGATCTTTCCCATGTGCAGCCCGGCCTTGAACCGGGGCAGCATCCCATAATTTTCGAGATAGTATTGTTCCCGCTGCTGGAACCTGTTTTCACACGCATAAAAGAAATCGACACCAGATAAAGTTGTAATTTTTTTCTCTACCGGCCAGCTAAGAACGATCTCGTCCCCTACATACTGGTAAATCTGGCCATTGTACCTGGGAATGACCAGGTTGATATCAGCAAAACAGTCACGGATAAACGAACTGTATTTGAAATGCCCGAGTTTTTCAGCGATCATGGTTGATGAGGTAAGATCCATGAACATAAATATGCGTTCTTCTTCTTTTGGGTTGCGGTATTTACCCAACAATAATGGCAACAAAACACCCGGACCAAATTTCTTATTCACCTGGTTGATGTAACTGATGACGAGGTTCATAAAAAAGGTATAGAGCAGGAGAAGATAAAACATATATCGCCATGTGCCATCGCTCAATGGATAATGGTTATCATAAATCACTGCATTAATGGCCAAGTCGTAAATCACATATCGTATAAGAGCAAACAGCACTCCGAATACAATAAATGATATTAAGGCTTTTATGAGCAGCAGTTTGCCAAGGGGCTTTTTACGAAAGAATTGTTTTTCAAAAAATACATCGATTAGGCCGAGGGAAGCTCCGTATAGTATGGCAATGGTTACGGCCATGATCGCATTGGGAAGGATGGTTGTCTGGCCCGGTAAGTTTATATTTTGCCTTACCGATAACAGCAACAGGTGAATGATGCTGATGAGCAACAGGTTTGCAATGATCCAGAAATTTATCTGCGTAAGCACATAGCTCAGAATAGGATACTTCGTTGTAAAACGTCTCGCAGTGGTGGTATAATCAAATTGTGATGACATATTTTTTATAGTATTACCCGATCATCCCGTTGCTTTCAGAAGCAGTACGATCTGTCCCAGGTGATAGGCGTCATGTTGTAAAATGCCCTGTATGTGTTCATAATAGGTCATATTGTTCCCTGGATAGATTTTATTGAGCGACCCCGTGTTTAGCCTTTCAAGATAATCCAGCCATGATTGTTGGGATGCTTCAAGCCGTTCCAGCGTTTTTTTCCAGGCTGCTG